>Ga0081529_116305_pt1 | contig 54061 bp, 47 predicted proteins | sample EchGeymetagenome_FD_71012 | JGI IMG/M metagenome (GOLD analysis project Ga0081529, IMG submission 71012) | Ferrous microbial mat and aquatic microbial communities from Echinus Geyser, Yellowstone National Park, USA - transect B T=78-80 C v2... ...
AGGAAATGAAAGAAAAGGAGTTGATGCTAAAGGCACTCGTTTATAATAAATATATCGCGTAACCAAAAACGCAAACTTAGTATAAACTATGTTTGTTAATGCTGAATTATTGGACAACGCCTTTTACAGCATATTTTTAAATATTAAAATTAAATGATATGATGTAAGAAATTTGCTTGATAAGTGATCTGCTTGAATAAGTTGTTTCTTTTCACCATTCCTTTAATTTCGCTTATTTATCTTATTACCGCACCAACAACCTTACCAACAACTAGTTTGACTACAACAACCTCAACCTCAACCTCGACAACAACTTTAACAACAACCTTAACCTCTACCACAACAACCTCAACAACAACCTCAACCACAACATCAACAACCACTTCAACAACTACTTTAACTACGATAGCAACATCTGGGACAACATGCACTTCGAAAATATCATATATCTATCCTGTAGAATCTTTTCCTGTTTCTATACATGTTTCGCCTACTTATTTCTCTCTTCCTTCATGCGTATTATCTTCGCAGCAATCAGGCTTTTATGCGTATTCTCCAACAGCGATTGTTAACGCTTCAAATTCTGCAAACGCAATACGGCTTCTAACCTCGCCAAACCCACCCAAGCAAACTTATACTGACAATTATTTATTTACACCTTACGGCAGCTTTACAGGAGGAGATGTATGCTTCCTGAGCGCTGCACCATTATATCCTACTGTAAACTATGATATAGTTGCTAGCGGGCCAACACCCAATGATGTTTCTATACAAAATTTCTACATAGACAACATAGGTGAGTTGGATCTTTTTAACCTCGGCTATTCGCCCATTGTGGATGGTACTCTCTCGAATGGATTTAATACAAAGAGCTACATTTATGAGCAAGTGCCCTCATATGCTCAGCATGGGCTATGGTCTTGGGCTGCCAAATATGCAGAACTTCCTGGAGTAAGCAATACAATGGAAATATCATATAGCTATACTGAGGTTAATACCATAACATGCTATAATACTGATGGCATTGCGGTAAGCACTTATACTATTTACACGCCACTAACTGCAAACATGTATGTTACCATGAATAATCTCAATAATACATTTATACCTTATAATGTAGTAACAGGGGAAAACAGTTACACAACATTCAACACCCCAATACTACCTTACATACTATATAATTTTTCTATACCTTCACCAGGATCACTAGTTTTGCCTATGTATATGAATATCTCATACGATACCTTTAGCCCATGGAACTACTATGAACCTCAGAATTCGATAGAGCCATTCCCTATAGATACTGGCTCTAGATTCTTTGTGAATTACAATGGTGTTTTAGTAAATAGCAATCCGAACGAAATAACTAAAATGCCTTGGAACAAATACATGAAATGGCTTAGCAAAATAACAAAGCTAAATGTTATACCCCATTACATAAGCGCTAGCATACCTGGTGTTATATCAATAGCCGCCGCACCAAATAACTATATGTATGTGTTGAATTATTCAGCTTCTCAAGATGCGTATTTTCTAACAATGCTTAGGCTTATATCAAAAGGCTATTACAATACAACAAACTATCAACCTGACAGTGTGGGCAGCGCAAATAGTATGCAACAATGGATCGACAAATGGAATAACTATTGGACCAATGTGATTGCTCTGCAAAATAGCTCTTTATATGTTGTAAACAGCATAAATCTAGATACCTTTAACAATAGCTTTTTGTCAAACCAAGGATTTACACCTTTGAATATATCTGTTGACGATTTTGGCGACGTTTTTATAACAGGATATGTATCATACACTGACATTTCTACTGGCTATTCCTTTTACAGTCCAGCCCTTGCAGAGATAACAAACACACTTAGAAATAACAATTGGGTTGAGGTTTACAATTCAATTGAAACAAATTCGAATAATCAGGTAATGCCTGAGATAGCGGTCTCGCCAACAGGATTATTAATATTCTTAGCAAATCAGAGCGATGGTGGTTATATATATGTATATAGCAGCACTAATTTAACGCAAATTAACCGAATAAATCTTGCTTATGCGGTCTATCCTGCTGGTAGCAATGGCGGAGCTCCTCTAGCTGCGCTTAACATTTATTCCTGGCTCTCTAACAATGGCTTATATAACCAATCATTGCCGTCTGAACTATGGAACGATTTCTTTGTGAATAGAGCAATCGTGCTTGATGAACCTGAATACCATCATCCTCTTGGCATAGCTGACGTAAATGGCTATCTATATGTATTAGACGAATGGGCTGGTGGGATAGGTATTAACCAAGTAGGTAGCTCATGGTTTGGTCTAGCCCCAAACTACAAAGGCGTGTTTTTTGATATTTTAACATTGCGCGTGTTAAACTCAACAGGCAGCAACATACCAATTAATCCTAACCACTTCAATGATATGTATACAGTTCAAACATGTGGTTCACCTTACTATTTAACACCACAGAACAGCTTAACATCTAATCAATGCTATCCAACTACTAAATACTCAGAAAATGGTGTTACTTGCTCGGCTAGTTGTGAGTTGGTAACAAATCCATGTATTACACAAGAACCACATACAACCTCTCTTGTTACAGGTTACCAATATAGCTGTATTTCTCCTAATACTGAATCAAGCACCTATTATAGCCTGGCTCCACCTTATTATTCTAATGGTGCATATCCACCTTATGGCTGGGTGCTAGCCGCAAACATAACAGGAGCAAGTCTTAGCAATATTTTTGGCACAGCTCTATTTAATATAGATGATGCTAAAAGTATAAACTTCTGCGGGGGAAATGGTGGAACACCGCCTGAATGCAACTTTAACCCTGTAAATCTTAATCCCGCAAATTATCATCCAGAAAGTGGCGTAAACTACTATAATGGTTCATACTATCCTATAGGTCCACAGCTCGATGCGTTAGCTATGCATGGAAAATATTCTTTTGGATGTTTATTCGGGTACTGCCTAGAGTCATATTCAGATACGGCTGCAAGGACTTCGCCAGATATAAAGGTGGGCTGGGCTCCAGAATACAATAAAATAGGTTTCTCTGTAAACTTCAATGATTCTATAAACATTCTCTTTCCAAACTCCACCCCAAAGAATCCGCTATCCGATGTTGGCGCTTTTTGGGGTCTTTCTAAGGATACAATTAACAACCCAGACATATACAAAGAACTTATTTTAACAAAACTAAATATAGAGAACTACACAAAGCTCTTTGGCGGCTTGCCACCATATAACTGCCTTACTGACTATTCATATTATTACAATACGGTATGTGGTTATTTGCCTGGCGTTGAATACATGAATCCACCTGTTTATACTGCTACAGATGCATTTAAGTTCTTGGAAAGTCTTGGCACACCACAGATAATACCTATTGAGCGTATAATTTCCTCTACATATTCTGGAAACAGTCCAGGCAGTTCGCTTTGTGCGCATCCAATCGAAGCTCTAGAAAATGGTACAGCGTGTGGGAACCTAAATCCAAGCAGTATAGTACTTACATCTTGTAGCATGATAAGTTCTTATTCCTCTCCTCCTTCTTCTCTTCCTGGCATCGCAGAAACATTAAATAGCAAGCTTGCGGGTTATCTCTTGATTCCTTATACATATAATGTTTTAATTTCAAATGATATAGCTTCAAATTCTTATCAGGTCTTCACCTACCAGACTGTAAGCTCTTCCTCTAAAAATTTAGGTTCGACAATAGAAGGTGGTGATACTTATCTTATATATGGCAATGGCAAATATTATGTGCCAAATCTCTCTGACTACGGAACAATATTGCCAAAGAATCTAATTACAAAACTCCTTACAGATAGAAACTTCACAAACATTTATGTAAATATAACCAACAAAAACGGACTTTATCAAACCATTGTGAACGGCTCAAAGATTGCAAACTTTATAATAAATCAATACTATTTGGGCTCGCAACCTGTATATGCGACAATCTCTTCTGTACCTGAAGGTAGTCTTTTTGGTGAAGATGCACTTAGAATACTTATGCCTAAACCTTATACATCTTATTTTGGAGGTGGAGCACTTGGTCAAGGCACAGGCTATTACTATAAGCAGTTTAATGTTCCTTCATTAGTACAGCTGTTTGACTGGTATAAGATAGGCTTATTCACCGATGCACTCGATTTATATCTTAACCAATCACCGCTAAATCCTTCTGGAATAGTAACTAGTGGACCATTTAACGCTAGAGGCTATACAAGACTAATCTATGTGCTTAATGATAGGTTTAACAACACAATTTATCTTCCAATAGATGCTGATATTGCAAATATAACACAGATAAGTCTAAGCGTAAATCCTGCTTATGATCCACAGAACGTAAATCAGACAACCCTTTATATTCATGGAAACGCAACATACTTTAATGGCGTTAAATATGTGCCTTTAGTGGATAATTCTATCTACATTTACTTCAACAACAACATAAATTATATGCAGTATAATGCATTGCTCTATCCAGTAAATGCAATACTTTGCGCATATAATAGCATGGTAAGTGGTTCATGCACACTTGCAGACCCAGCATTTACAAGCTTATCTTCAAATGCGAATGTAATAACATATTATCCGCAGTACAATGCGCTAGGCGAGTGCGGACCACCGCCTACGCATCTATACACTCCGAAGGTATACGATTGCAATATATATGGCAATCGCTTACCAGCAACGTGCAACTCAATAGTTCTACAAACTGGCCAAACAATAAGGCAGTGGTGCATACCTGTAGCTTCTAATGGTACAGGCCAGTGCACCTCGCAAGTTGGTCTAATGGGCATAGCAACCACTGATCAGAACGGCAATTTTGCATTTACAGCAAATGCGTGCGGTATAGGCATAGCATCAATAACAGCGGAGTTTTACGGCTATCCATACGGCGAACCGGTAACAATACAGCAGCCCTACTTATCTAACTCAGCAACTCTATATTATAGCTTATCTAGCGGTCCTGTAAATTCACAGCCGAACCTTGCAACATTCCAGGTGTTAAACTTTACGTGGTCGCCAAATGAAACGACTGTAAGTCCTGTACAGCTAGGTTTAGATATGCTTTCATACGGTTCTATAAGCATTATTTTACTTCTTGGCACAGCAGCTACATCTATATTGCTAATATATCTTATAGAAATGGCAAATAAGAGTAAAAAAGATTAATTATTTATATCAAAAAGGGGTTAATACTATTGATGATAAGCATAATACTTTCGATTGGAGCAATAAATGCGTTTATACCACTGATAATAATACTTATTTTGATAGTTGCAGCAGCAGGTCTGATGCGTGGCTACAACATATTTGCCTTGTTTGGTATAAGTGCTTTGTTGGGCGGTGCTGGCAAAGCCACTTTAACTGGAAAAAATGTTGCTACGATGACTGCAGGTTTTAGGCAAGGTTCAATTACGAGAAATAAAGCTACAGCGCTTGAAGCAGCATATATACAGAAAACAGCTACTAAAGGTAAAACTTTTGCAAAGTATTATAAGCAGGAATATAGTGCTGCTCGTGCAAATGGTGTTTCTAGAGTTGAAGCGGCAAAAATCGCTTCCTCAAACGCAAGAATCAGGATGATGCAGGATAAGATTAATACATTTCAATCCAGCTTAAATAATAGAATAACTATTTACGATAAAAAAACAAATAAACAAGTAAATGTTTCACTAATAGGGCTTTTAGGTATGCTAAAAGCTTCTTCTGCCTTAAAGAATGATACTAACGCGCAGAATTTAGTTAAGTCAATAATTAGTGAAAAAAACAAACTCGATAGCTTAGCATCTCAAGCTAATCAAATACAGCTTAATAGAACTTCTGCTGCTGCAGCTAAGGCAAATCTTAATATAATGAGGCAGATTCAGAAAAATTATAAAGAAACTTCACATAACTTTATAAACGATCTACATAGATTCGAACGAAGATATCATGAAAAAGTTATGAAAGAGGGTTCAGTATATTATTCTTCAAAATTCGTTAATTTTGTAACGCTAAATAGGTTGCACATTGCTACTAATAAGCCATCTGCTCTTACCAGAGATTACGAAACACAAGCACATGAAGGTTTGCACAGGTTATCCTCAAACATAGAAAAAGCATCTAAATCTTAAAAATTCCACTTCCGCTAATAATCATTTCATAAACACAAATTAATAAAAAATAAAAAGAAGTTACTCTTCATCATCTTCCTCTTCAGGTTCTTCCTCATCTTCATATTCTTCATAGTCCTCTTCCTCATCGTCCCAATCGCCATACTCTTCATCTTCATCTTCCTCTGCCATCTTAACACCATTTTTGGTTTTAATCTCTTGTGAATTGATTAGCAAAAACATATATAAATCTATCTCTAACCACGGTTTCTCTTAATGCAAAGTGCTAGCTCAGGATAAATTTATATTTATTCTTAAAAAATTATTTTTATGGGCTCGTGGCTCAGTAGCAGAGCGTCCGCTTTGCAAGCGGAAGGTCGCGGGTGCGATTCCCGCCGAGTCCAAATGGTGTATGCATGCAAGCAGCATATAAAATACTGTTGTTCATACTTATGCTCTCTTTTGCTTTAGTCAATGCGGGTAGCGTATGTCCTTTTGTAATAAGCGGCAATAGCAATACTTATATATTAAACGCATCAATCTCATGTATGAATAATACAGTTATATTTGGTGCAAATGCGCAGTCAAATATACTTGAGTGCGATTCACACGCGATAAACTCTATTGGCACAGCTATTATATTTCTAAATAATACATTCAATAACACCGTAGTAAACTGCACAATTAATGGTAAAATATTAAGTATGCACAACGCGCAGAACAACATAGTTAATGTAACTGGAAATTATAGCCTTGTCTTCTATGATAATACTTCAAATATTGCAATTGGTAATTTCTTTCATCTGTTATTATATGGTCCTGATAGGAAATATGCAATCGGTAGGTTTATACAGCTGATGCCAAACGTGTTTGCAGAAAAAGCTCCTTATCTTGTAGCAATGAATCAAAAGCTTGACAATTTTATAAATGCAGCCAAGGAATATGGGCTGCCTATTCCAAGATTTGGTATTTTTCCGAATACAAGCTGCAATGGCTCATGCTATTTCATGCTAGAAAGCGAAGAAATTTCTAAAAACAATACAATAAACTTTAATCCTTATCTATATAGTACGCCATACTGGGGGTTTGATATACTGGGCTATACCAGATTCAACATAAGCAGAAATGTTTTGTATGAGCCCGCTTACATAAGCCCATTTATATACCAAGACGAAATATTCCCAGTAAACAAGCCGATATATTGGAATTATACCATTATATTCAACACGCCTACAAAGAGGAACAAGCTAAGGCTTCTTAATGGCTGGCAGGGGGATCCTAACGCTACCCTGCAAGCTACATTCTACAACATTACAAGCGGCAAATTTGTTTATGAAAGAGGTTACCAAGAGCCGGGTGTGTATGAATTCATAGCGCTGCTTGATACTCCATACGATCATGAGAACTCTACTACCGAAACATACTCTGTTGGTCTTTCTTACTGCAGTGGCGACATGGGTGGAATAGGCACACCTGGCTACTATCCTTTTGCTTATAATTCGCTAAATAAGATAAATGTTTTCTGGCTTACTAATGAGATCTGCTCAATAGGCATGAATATAGGTGCAAGTAATGTGCTAGTAAACTGCCGTGGCGGATATGTAAAATCTACAAATGTTGACTTTAAGGTTTCTGGTCAAAGAAATGTAACAATAGAGAACTGCTTACTGTATGGCAATGGCATATTGGCAATATCTTCAAATCTTACTATATACAATACCACATTTATCGCGAATAGCAGTGCTGATAGGGCGGTAATCGCAAATAACTCATATGTTTCTTTGTATGATGTAAAATTTGTAAATTTCACCAAGCCTATAGAAAGCTCTAATTCAATTATAAACACTTTAAACAGTTCTATCACTATAATACCACCAAGCATTATAACAACCTCAACAACAATTCCAACAACCTTGACTCCTGCACCACCAACATATGCTATGGTTAAATATCACACCCAAGTAAATAGCAAAGCTATAATAATCATTGCTATCGCCTTATTCATATCAATTCTCTCTTTTATAATATATTTGTTAGTTGGTAGATTCTATGATTCCAAACCTAGATCCAAGAGCCCTTAAAAACATGATGGACAAACTCGGCATAAAAAGCAGTGAGATAAAGGCAGTAAGGGTAGTTATAGAAGGCGTAGATAATGATATAGTGATAGAAAACCCACAGGTTACTATGATAGAAATGCAGGGTAAGAAACTATTTCAGATAACAGGAAATTACTATGAGAAGGAAAAGAGCGAGAAGGTTGAGATAAGCGATGAGGATATTAATTTTGTAAGTGAGCAGAGCGGCGTTAATGATAAAGAAAGGGTCAAAAAGGCTATAGAGGAAAGCAAAGGAGACTTGGCACACGCAATAATCCTACTAAAAGAGAAAAAAAGCTAAGCTAATAGTCTATTTTGAATAGCTGCATAAACGGTATACCATTAACTTTCCTAATATCATTTTCACTTGCGAGACCCTTCTTTATGATAATTTTGGCTGAGCGCTCACCAATGATATTGGCTGAGTAGATATTATCAATAAGTGCTTCTACGTCTTCTTCCTTTAGCAGCTCTCCCTTGTAGAAGCTCGCATATTTATTAAGGTCTATCTCTATCTTACCCTCTTTTATAACCTTACCAATAAGCTCCTCATCGCACATCGCTATTACATCGCCATGCTCCGTTTTGTAGCGCTTAAAATAGATCATAGAAATACCATTATTTTTTGAATGTCCTTTTTGCGTAAACAAATAGCCCTGTGGTCATAATTATATTTGTGAATATTATTGTAAGGAAGATCAGGTCTGTAAGAGCTGGAGCACTTATACCAAGTGCTATTGGCATTGTTGCTATAATTGCTGGTGCAAGTCCTCTTGCAACATCGAAAACTGTGAATATTTTCTCGGAACGTAGGTTTCTTTCGCTGAATAGATCATTTAATATTGGTGCAAAGAAGTATCTTGCTAAGAATATTATTATTGCTAAAATAAAACTGCCAACTAGCAGTAGATTATTGAGCTCACTAACTCTAAAGACTAGGCCTATATAGAAAAAGAAGAATGTGCTTACAAAGAAGGTTATCTCTCTCTGGTAATCTCTAATATGTATAAACTCCCTTTTTATATCATATGTATACCTCTCAAGATATCTCGAAAGCTTTGGTATATTTACTAAGATTACGCCAAACACAAATACTGATACCGCACCATAAAGCTGTAAAGCCTGTGCTAAACCATAACTACCAATTACCATTGTTATTGTGAGCATCCAGCTATAGCGCTTGCTATACTGTGAAAACTCTTTTAATATAAAAACCCAAAAGAATGCAAGGATTGCACCAAATATAGGCGATATTAAAAAGAAGTTGATAAGCATCCTCACGCCATCAATAAGATCCAAACTGCCAATCGCAAGCATAGAAAGGAGTAGTATTGGTATTATAAGCTGCACAGAATCTGTGACAACACTTTCAAAAAGAAGTGCTGATCTAAGCCTCTTATTTATCTTAGTTATCTTAATGGCGGATGGCAATATTACGGAGCTCGGACCAGCAAGAGCGAATCCAGCAATAAATGCTAGATAAAGGTTCCATTTAAATATGAAAAATATTGCTAAACCTAAGAGGATACCTGTAAAGATAGCAAGCCCAAAGGTAAATTTGCTAGCCTTTAATATTACCTCTCCTAGTGTTTTAATGTCCAGGCTTAATCCAACGTCGAATAAGACAAAAGCTATAGCTACTGCACTTACGTAAGGTGATATACTAACGATTGTACTGCCAGGTCCTGTATTTAACAAATGAAGTATAGGACCTACTAGTAAACCTAGAAGCATAAGTGGAAGTATATTTGCTATCTTTATTTTTGCAAAAAGCGCTGTAAGTATGTAGCCCAGGAAGGCTATGCCGGAAAACGCCAGAAATAGAGCATTTACACCTACCATATAATTCACCTATCCATATTTATAGAAGAAGTAGAATGTAGAACTATATAGTAAAGAGTACCATATAAGCCAAACGCCGCCAGAAAAGTTGTTTGTAAGAAACGCGAATATACCTAATCCAAACAAACTCAGCGAGAACATAACCTCAGCGATAGAATTCTTAAATGCGCTTATAAATCTAGCATATTTCTTTTCGCTTCCTTTGATCCACTTATAGCCTGGATTTGCATTAAGCAAAGCGGCTATAGCAGCTTTTGTTCTTATTAACGCTAGTGCAAAATTGAGGAGAAAGATTAGTATACCATATCTAAACGAGCCAAAATAGATCCTTGAGACAATTATGGGTGCTAGAAATGAGAGAACAAGCGCAAGTATGCCATATAGCTCAAGGTAAAATTTGAAGTAGAGCGGATTGAGTATATAGCTTAGCGACTCTCTAGTAAATGGGAAGCTTGAGAAGACTATTAAGATAGAAAGTATGGTAAAGAGAAGAAGCACTACAGATAGATAGTTGAGCCCGAAGCCAAGGCTTATATAATCAATATGCTCTATGAGACTAAACCTCTTTTTTCTTATTTTACTTAAATAATACTCTAAAAACTGCGTTCCACCATAGTTATAGCGCCATTGCTGTCTTGCAAATGCACTAAATCTCTTTATCGGTTTGCCGAGTGCATAAATCTTAGGCACATACAAGCCTTTGTAATTTTTCATCTTCGCCTCAAAGGAGAAGAAGGTATCTTCAATTACATATTCTGGAAATCCACCAATATCATCTAGGGTCTTCCTTCTTATAATACCGCAAGAGCCTGCAAAGATAGAAGTATTGTGGGAAGCACGTGAAGGTTGTATGAATGAGAAGAAGAAGCTATTGAACAGGTTTATAGAGTTGGCGAAGAAATTGCTATTCGCATACCTCTTCTCTGTCTGTATATAACCAACCTTTGGATCGTCAAATGCTGGAACAAGATCTTTAAGGAAATTCTTGTTTACTAAATATTCATCAGCATCAAATATTGCTATGAGCTCCTCATTGGATTGCCTAAGAAAGTTGTTTAGCGCACCAGCCTTAAAGCCCTTCCTTTCATTTCTATGTATAAATCTAAAGCGGTTTCTTTCTGCAACCTTTCTAAGCCTATCAGCAAGCTCGCTGTCGTTTGAGTCATCTAGAAGATAGAAGTTTACCTTATCTTTTGGGTAGTCTATAGCCCTTAGCTTCTTAAGTGTCTTTTCGACAATCTTTGGATCTTCATTGTATGTAGGTACAACGATAGCAACAGTATAGTACCTTTTTATTTTGCCGAATATATTCTTTTCTTTCTTCATCATCTTCTCGTAAAAATATGAGTCATAGTATGAGAATGCAGCCATCGTGTTGAAAAAAGCGGCTATCACTGTGAGGATAAGGAATATTATCGCTATTACGAGCATTGATAGGTTTAATGAGATTATAATAAGGTAGATTGAGAAGCCTATGCTCACAATATCAAGCAGAAATATTGTAGGCAGTGTCATAAACCTAGCGAGCCACTCCCTATCCAATCAACCACCGTATTGATTTCCTTTTAATCTTTAATTTTTTTATTCTTATTCTTAATGCTTAATGCTTCAACCTTTTAACCTTTATAATCTTTTATATTTTTATTGTTAATAATTTTATGCCGGAGTGGCGGAACCAGGTAACGCGCCAGAAAGCGGCGAAACTCGAGATCTGGTTGCCTTTTGGCATTCTGGGTTCAAAATAACTAGCGTTATGAAATTCCCAGCTCCGGCGCTCTTGCTGATTTCATAAATTCATTTAGAAGCACTGTTGCATACGAACCAGCAGGCAGTGAAAAATTCATATATACACTATCGTTTATAGAGTAGGAGAAGTCTCTAAAAGGAGCAAAGCAAGCCCTATACGAGCCCTTCATGCTCAGCTCAGGCATACCATTTATCTTAAAATCCTCTTTGCTTATTCCAAGCTCTTCCATAACCTCTTTTTCATAAGCGCTTATCTCCTCTTCTCTGCTTTCGTAGCCAACTAAAACAAATAAAGGGTATGAGCCTTCAAGGCCTATTGTTTTTTGCTCTATATCTGGAAAGCCGTAGCTGTTTGACTTACATGAAAGCTCATCTCTTTTAAGCTCTATATCACCATTTCTAATGCGCTTCTCAAGCGCTAGGTTAAATATATAATCTTCTACAGCATGTATAAACATCACGCTTATTCCACGTGGTAGCTTTCTTAGTGCATTTGCATAATTATTGTACCTAGCCATATATTCTATAATACTTCTCTCATGCTTAAGGTACCTTGGGAAGTAGTCTAAAGCCTTTTTAAAATCACGCTCCTCAGCGAGCCTCTTTCTTGCACTTATTGCTACTTCATTTCTCTCATTCTTTGTAGATGTCAAATATTCAAAAACAGCACCCTCAAAATCACCACGCATAATCTTCATACCTACTATATGATTGTTTTCTCTGAGGCCAAACCTTTGCCTATCGAAGTAATTTGGGAACATATTATTTAATTCATTTAATATCCCTTCTATTGCATCTTTATCTTTAGATGAATTCTTTATCCTTATTGTAAACGCATTTCCGAGCAGGTCACCCATTTTGATGCCTTTATCACTCTCCCATGCACCGTTAATAGAGATATCTTTTATACTAACATTCATCACATCTTCCGCCTTCACGCCAAAAATACTGGCAAGTTGCACCGTTGTTGCAATCCTATCCTTTAAGCCTGCATAGCCTATAGATTTTTTACCACGCCCCAACCTTTTTGCTATCGCTATTAATGCCTCTTGTGTATTCCAATTTTTCTTCTGCAGCACAAAAACAGCAAATTTGCCGGGCGTGGCATGCATGTTGTATTTTTTGTCAAGCTCTAATACAACACCTTCTTTTGTTATCTCCCTTACAATAAAGTCATCCGCACTTTCCTTTATTGTGCCCCCTATCCCATGACCCTTAGACAAGCAAAGCATTTTTTTCACTTTATCTTTCTGTTAAGTTCATATCTAAATATAAGGTAAATTCTCGAAAAGTTTATATCGACCTTTAATACATGCCAAGCCATATACTTTACCCAAGCTTCATTATATACGCTGTTGAAATTTATATCTATAGCGTGTAGAATCTTCTTAGGTGCTCCTAATTATTATAACTCCACCATTCATAGGAAAAAGGTTTTTAAAAATTCAACATGCTATCTAGCTTCGTTGCAAAACGTTTATAAACTTTTACCTCCAAATTATTCCCAGTAGCGTTTAGAGCAAATTCTTTGAAAAATCTTCCCCACCCTCTAAACGCTGCCCTCTTTATGAATAAAATTCCTCTATTACTCTACTTATTTTGCTTAAGATTAAAAAAGAATGAGCAAAAAAATAAACATTAGATATAAATAATTTGAAGCAGCATAATATCTGATATTGATGAAGAAATTCAAGACGACAGAGGAGATAAAGATACCAGATAAGCTCATAGATCAGGTTATTGGCCAAGACAGGGCTGTACAGATAATAAAAAAGGCGGCTAAGCAGCATAGGAATGTTTTGCTTATCGGAGAACCTGGCACAGGCAAGACCATGCTAGCACAAGCTATGGCGGAGCTTCTCCCAGCTACAGATCTTGAAGACGTGCTAGTGTATAAAAACCCAAATGATGAGAATAGACCTCTTGTTAAGGTTGTAAAGACCTATCCTGAGCCACCAGAACCAGGAAAACCTCTTGGTGACGGGCAGGGCAGGCAGATACTACAAAAGGAAAGAATGAAGGCTCGCATAGATACAAGGAGTGGCAGCGACTCTAAGGTAACGTCGATTGTGCTCATTCTTGTGATAATACTTTTTGCACTCTCTCTTTCTGGCTTCTTTTCAGGCTATGAGATAATAGTTCTCGCCGCTTTAATACTTGGTGTTCTTGTCTTCGGTTCTGTCGCCCTTTTCGTAAGCGGCTTGACAAAGCGCGTTGGCGTGCTTCCAGGTATGTTTGACTCGAATGAGCCAAAGCTTATTGTTGACAATACAGGCATGACCCATGCACCGTTTGTGGATGCTACTGGTGCTAAGGCTGGTGCATTGTTTGGAGATGTTAAGCATGATCCTCTCCAAAGCGGTGGCCTAGGCACACCAGCTCATCTGAGAGTAGAGAGCGGTGCTATACATAGAGCAAATAAGGGCGTGCTCTTTATAGATGAGATAGCAAGTCTTGATCCAAGGTCGCAGCAGGAGCTGCTTACAGCAATGCAAGAGAAGAAATATCCTATAACAGGGCAGAGCGAGCTAAGTTCAGGTGCTATGGTAAGGACAGAGCCGGTACCAAGCGACTTTCTACTTATTGCAGCTGGAAATCTCATGGATATACAAAAAATGCATCCAGCGCTGAGGTCAAGAATAAGGGGTTATGGCTATGAGGTATTTATGGAGTCAACAATGCCAGATACAAAGGAGAATGAAGAGAAGATAATAAGGTTTATAGCACAGGAGATAAAGAAAGATGGTAAGATCCCACCCTTCGATTATGATGCATGCATGGAGATAGTTGAAGAGGCAAGGCGTAGGAGTGGTAGAAAGAAAAGGTTATCGCTAATCTTGAGAGATCTTGGTGGTTTAGTAAGGGCTGCGGGTGACATTGCTATAGAGAGAGGAAAGAAGGTTGTTACAAAGGAAGATGTTATAGCAGCTAAGCGGCTAGCAAGGCCTATAGAGGCGCAGTTTGTTGACCAGGCATTAGAATACAGAAAGGATTACAAGGTATTCAGCACATCAGGCTTTTCAATAGGCAAGGTTAACGGTCTTGCTGTTATTGGCTCATCATACCTGTCAGCGGGTATAATAGTGCCTATAGTTGCTGAGGTAACACCTTCCAGCTCAAGGGCTGAGGGTAAGCTTATAGCAACAGGCAAGCTTGGAAAGATCGCTCAAGAGGCTGTAAAGAATATAAGTGCTGTGATAAAGAAGCACCTTCATGTTGACTTTGCTAGCTACGATATACATGTGCAGTTTCTCCAAACATATGAAGGGGTTGAGGGCGACAGCGCGAGCATATCTGTTGCTGTTAGCGTGATATCTGCACTCGAAGGCATACCTGTTGACCAGTCTGTTGCAATGACAGGATCGCTTTCAGTAAGGGGCGATGTATTACCTGTTGGCGGTATAACAAGCAAGGTAGAGGCAGCTATAGATGCAGGGCTTAAGACTGTAATCATACCAAAGAGCAATCTAAATGATATCTACATAGACAAAGATAAGCTAAAGAAAATAAAGATTATACCGGTCTCAAATATAGGAGAGGTTCTAGAATATGCACTTAAGAAAAGTGCTAGAAGAGATGCAATAATAAAGGAGCTTAAGCACTATATCTCGACAAGTTCGAGGGAGCGCAAGCCCATAGAGGAAGGTGCTGAAGAGATGAGGTGAGCAAATGCATGCTTCTACTTCTACCTCTAATGGTAAAGATGCAAAGAGAAAGCTTGAAATGCTGGGCAAGCAGATAATAGAGGATATAGAATATGGCAAGAACCCAAAATTTGTAACAATAGCAAGAACTAGATCAAACATAATCTACGACCAAAAGAGCGGTTTTCTGAAGCTTGGAAGTGCGAAAGAAGAAAGAACCTTCATTAATGTTGCTCAGGCAAAGAGGTTTATGCAAACTATGGCTGTTGCTGCTAAGTGCCATAAATTCTTAAGGGAAGGTCTGCATACAAGCATAAGAGGTTTATTCTACCAGCTCAAATACTCTCTTGGCGAAGACATAGATGAGAGTATATTTAATGAGCAGTCAGAATCTAATCCTCTTATAGAAGATCTAGAGGTTGCACTTTCGTTGAAAAGGGAAGACATGAATTTAAATGCTAATAGGAAAGGTGTGCTTGCTGGGAGGATGAAGGTAATAGATAGATCAGGCGGCGAAGAGGTTACAATAGATTGCAGCAAGATGGGAAGAAGCGGCTGGGCTATTCCGAGCGATGTTGATAATGATATAGAGTTTGTAGATGTAAAGGCTTCGTATGTGCTTGTTGTTGAAAAGGATGCACTTTGGCAGAGGCTTAATGAAGACAATTTCTGGAAGAAAGAGAACGCAATCTTAATTACGCCTGTTGGCCAGGCAGCTAGAGGAACAAGAAGGCTCATAAGAAAGCTTGCAGATATGGGCCTGCCCATATATGTATTTACCGATTCAGATGCATGGGGCTGGTATATATACTGGACCATTAAAACAGGTAGTATTAATCTTGCTTATATAGGCAATGATGTTGCAACACCAGAAGCGAAGTTTATAGGCGTATCACTCTCGGATTTGGATAGATATGATTTTCTAAACAGGCTTACAATAAAGGCTAGCGATATTGATTTAAAGAGAGCTCAGGAGATGCTAAATTACGAGTGGATAAAGTGCCATAAAGAATGGGTTAATGAGCTCGAGCGTATGATAAGGACAAAGAGGAAGCTTGAGCAGGATGCGCTTCAAGGCCCAAGCCTTACATTCGTTGATCAGTATATAAAAGATAAGATAGCAAATAAGGAGTTCCTACCATGATCATAAGAAATATATAAGCCAAGCCGCAATTACAAAGCCTATCGCTATGAGAAAAGGTATTACACGCTTAACCCTTATTAGTATTTCTTTGCTTGTCTCAATCAGCTTCTCTTCTGCATCTTCGCCCCAGACTGTAAAGTTGTGTATAACAAAGCTTCTATATATGCTTTTTACCTCTTCCATATTTGAAAGAGCGTTCTCAATCGCTATGTCGAGAATAGGCAAGAGAATACCGGGCTTTGTTTTTCTTCCAAGTACATTGGTAAAAGGTCTGTTTAATGAATTTACAGAGTGTGTATCTGTAGTGTAAACCTCACACCATATATTATATTTATCTTTTACATGCTTTATTATATTTTCTCTCAGCGAAGGCAACATGTTATTTGCATCAAAATAGATCATAGCAAAGTGTTCATTGCCAAATTTAAATATACCAACGCTGGTATATCCTTTTCCAATATCTTCTGCATTTTTTATAAGGTTTGAGAGCTTGATAGAGTAAGAGCCGAAAAAGAGCTTTTGGTTTCTCCTTAAATTCAACGCCTCTCTTATCGCTTTTTTGTAAAGCTCAACATACTTGCTTCCAGTGTATATACCTTTTAATTCTTCTTTGTTTGCACTCTCAATTCTTGAGTTGTGCGCATCGATCATTATGCTCTCTTCCCCAGCTATCTTTATAAGCTCTTCACCAACCTCATCTTCTATATCTTCTGTGACCATTGGTGCCTTTGTAAGCGTTATTAGCTTTGCATCATTTATCTTAATCGCAATCGCTTTGCATGGTCTTGCTTCGCCAAACCCTATACCGCCATATGCCTTCTCAAACTCTTCCTCTCTTATATTGTTAATCTCCTTCTCCAATTCCTTTGCTATCATACTAATTTCGCTTGTGCTTATTGGATTATTTGAATGGTTAACAGTGCCATGTAATATGAATGGGTTTGCGCCATATCTCTTTAATATTATACCTCCAAGATATTCTGTTGCTGTTGCTCCACCTGTGCCTGCAAAAGGACCGTAGTGTATGCCAGGCTCAATGAAAATAGCTTTTAGCTTTTTTCCTTTGAGAATAAGCACCTTTATCATTATATCTTTCTTTATTCCAATACCATGGCTAAAGTTGAAAGTGCCAATATTGTAAAGCCACTGGTTTATCATCGTATTAAAGATCTCAACCCCGCTTATATTCAGGCTCTTCTTAGCTGGTTTGTCAACAATGTAAAGGAAGATATAGCCTATAATTAGGAATATAAGCATGCCGCTGTAGAGCTTTATCGCCGCTGGCCAGAATGGAAGGTTTAGATTTATAAGGTATTTTCCTAGTGGTATATAGAAAAGGAAATTTAGTGTTGGTTGTATTAAAGCTATGAACGTCGCATGCCTTTTGCCCATTACGAATCTACTTACTATAAACCAAAAACCAAATAAGCTTGCATTTGCTAGCAGTATTACAACGTAAGCTATTATATAGCTCCTTAAGAAAAAGAATATGATGCTGTTAATGACTAAGAAGAATGAATAAGCGATTGTGCTCATAATAAATATCATTAGTATATGCCTAAGGTATATCCTTCTTTTAATGAGCTTTATTATACCTGCACTTACCAAGGCTGGAAGGCTTATTATAAGAAGGCCAGCGCTCATCCCGTTTGCGAATGCATATGCAAGATTATGCTCCATATCATTGGAGTGCAAAGCGGTTATAGACAATATACCTGCTATTATTCCTATTAAGAAGATCAGAGCAATGCTCGTACTATTATTCGGTGCATTCTTTGTAAAATAGTCTGAGTAGTGAAGGAGAAATCTTTTTTCATCAGGCATGCGAACACTATCTCCCAAACCTTCTTTCGCGCTTGCTATATTCGATAAGCGCTTTCTTCAAATCCTCTTTTCCAAATTCTGGCCAGTACTTCTTGCAGAAATAGAGCTCAGCATAGCTAGATTGCCAAGGCATAAAACCTGAGAGCCTCTCCTCCCCAGAGGTCCTTATAATAAAGTCTATGTCTGGCACATCCTTAGATAGCATGTATCTTTTGAATGTTTCTTGGTCTATCCTGCTTATCCTTCCACTTTTCGAATCTTTTGCTATTTCATTTGCGGCATGTATAATATCTTCCCTTCCGCCATACCCAAGGAGCATGTATATAACACGATCCCTATATTTCCTTGTCTCTTCCTCTATCTTTCTTAGCATTCCCAAGAGATCGCTTGGCAGCAATGCCTTTTTACCAACTACCACAAACCTTGTTTTCGTTTCATGTAGCCTTCTTATTATACTTTTGTCCCTTGCAGCCTTTCTATATATATTAAACAAAATATTGAGCTCACTCTTTGGCCTGTTCAGGTTTTCTGTAGAGAGGGCCCATACGGTGATGCTCTTTATACCGTAGCTTTTGCACCATTCACTAAATTCTATAAACTTCTTTACCCCATAGCTGTAGCCCTTTAAGAATGAGAGCCCATGCTTTCTAGCCCATCGTCTATTGCCATCGGGAATTATCGCAATGTTTTCTGGAACTTTCTCAATCTTGCTATCCATTAGCATCACACGCCTTGCTCAATCATTAATATTTTTTGCCATTATATTATAAATCTTTCTATACGCATAAGCTCATTTATCTTTGCTATTCTTTCACCGCCTACAATACCGCATTTTATGTAATTTGCTCCCAAGCCAACAGCTAGGTGCGCAAGAAAGTTGTCTTCTGTTTCGCCGCTTCTATGCGAAACAATAATCTTTAACCCTTTTGCTACCTTTACCGCTTCTATTGTATCGCTTAATGTACCCGCTTGGTTAATCTTTATTATCACCCCACCAGTTGAGCGCTGCTCTTTGCCTTCTTTTATTCTTTCTTTATTTGTTGCATACAAATCATCGCCCACCACAAGGAAGCCTTTGCCGAGCTCGCTTCTAAGTTCTGAGAAGCTTGCAAAGTCTGAGCTCTCAAAAGGATCTTCTATATAGTAAACTTTGTTCGTTGAAACGATCTCTTTTACAAAATCAAGGTATTTTTTCTTGCTTAGCTTCTTTTGGTCAAACAAATAATAGCCGTTCTTGAAGTATTCACTTGCAGCCATGTCTATACCAAGTTCTATCTTTTTTTCAACGCTTCTTGCTATCTTGCTTGTCAGCTTTATACTTTCTAAGCTATTGAGTTTTGAGGTCCACGCGTTTTCAATGGTTTTACCAGAGGCAAGGCCCTTCTTGGCGAGGTGGCTACCTAATTCATTGTATATCTTTGCATGCCTTCTCTCCTCTTCTCTGATAATTTTGCTTTTGCTACTTATCAATATCTCTTGTATACTCATTCCTTTGCCGTGTGCACCACCTCCAAATGCATTGCCCAAAAGCCTAGGCATTCTTGGCTTTCTTCTCGCTAAATTGCTTATCAGTTTGTAGAGTTCAAGCCCCTCCTTTAGCGAAGCTAGCCTTGCATTTGCAATAGAAATAGCTGTCGCTATATTTGCGCCGATGTAGGAGAAGTTTTCAGTACCATCTATCTCATGCAGAAGAGAATCTATACCTTGCTGATCAAGCTCATCAGCGCCTATAAGCTTATTCCTCTTTTTATAAAACCTGTTTATGCCAAGTTCTACGCTATTATTCGGGAATGCAACCGCTTCATACCTGCTCTTGCTTGTCCCGCTTGGTGCCGAAGCCTTTGCATAGCTCTTGCCATCAGTAATGATTGCTTCTACAGTTGGCATTCCTCTAGAATCAAATACTACTCTTAGCACAATATTTTTTATCATTTAATTACCTCATCTGCGTGCAGGATTTTCCTTATAAGCTCATTTCCATTAAATATACCAAGCGAACCATTTGAATCTATATTCTCATCAAATAAAAGGTTGTCTCCATTTCTAACTTTGCCTATTATAACGGGCACGGGATCTGATGAATGTGCCTTTAAAATACAAGGCGTCGCATGGTCGCATGTCACGCATATTCTTGTATCATCTAGCCTAAGCTTTGAGAAGAAGCCATTGTCTATCGCTTTTAGTATATCTCTCTTCTTTTCTGGATCGCCAGCATGCCCTGGCTCATCAGGTCCTTTTATATGCACATATACAAAATCGCAATCCCTAGTATTTTTATTTACAATCTTTGCAAGCTCTTTGTATCTTTCTATACCTTTCTTCGCAGATTCAAACTTTATCTCATGCATTTTAAGAAGTTTTGCAATTCCTCTTTCAACAGGCATCTCTGTAACAAAGCAGAACCTTATTCCAAACCTCTTTTCTATTGGCTCTACATCAGGCAAGCCAAGGGAAGCATCTCTTAGCAGTATAGCATTTGCTACTTGCTTACCTTTGGCGACTCTCTTTTTGTTTACATTTGACTTAGAAAGAACCTCTATTGCCTTATCTACAAATTCGTTCACTATCTTCGCGGTAAACTTTGTCTCTTTTGTATTTTTTAAAGGCTTTGCTTTCGGTATAGGCAATACACCATTTACTGTTTTTGCTATCGAAATGGTGCCCTTCTTAATATAGCCTATATCAACATTTGTTATTTCTTGTGAAAGCTTTCTATGGTGTGGGCTTATTAAAAGAGCTCCTCTATAATCTACTGTTGCCTTAAATTTTATTTTTACTCCCTCTATCTTTATTTTATTTATCTCTTTTTCGAGCTCCTTCGCCTCTTTTTTTGTGAGGCTGCACCTTCTGCTTATAATCCTCCTCTTCTCATCTATAGTTGCAAAATTTGCCCTTAGTGCAATATCATCTTTTCCTACTTTAAGCCCCGCGCCAAGCGCTTCCATAGCTCCCCTGCCAGTGTAGTTTTTTATATTATAGCTAAGGAGTGAAAAGACAGCAGAATCAGACTCTGGAGCTATTCCCTTTTTTATCGGATATATCATGCCCGCAAGCGAGTGCCTCGCAATTTTATTCAGATTCTTCATGTTTGCCGCTTCGAGCGGTGTTTTTCCGTTTAGCTCTGCATTTTCTCTATCTGCAGCGCCGTCAAGTATCACAAGCAAGTAGCGCACACAAACTACCTCTCGAAGATGAAGCGCGAGGGCTTTACCTCTTTTTCTATAATCTTCTTTATTAGCATAGCATTACCCTTTGCAACGATAACACCATCATTCCTAACAATATACTCTATCGCTTCTTTTGCATTTGCTGATGTGTCTGAGTATACAGTAAGCAAGGTGTCACCCTTTGCCACATTCTCGCCAAGCTTCTTGTTTATTAAAATACCTGCTTTCTTGTTGTTCGGCGCTCCAGCTATGCGCGCAGCATAAGCTAATACAGCGTTGTCAAATTTCATTACTCTACCCTCGTGCTCAGCGGCTAGGCTTTCACTATAGCTGCCTATCTCTATCTCATCTGGCATTATCTTTGGATCACCGCCCTGCTCCGCTATAATCTCTCTTAGTTTCTTCTCAGCAAGACCTTTGTTGAATATATCTTTTGCAAGCTTCTTGCCATCGCTCTTGCCAGCCATCTCAAACAGTATGCCAGCTATGCTAGTAGCTTTATCAAGCAGATCTTCCTCAACCCTCTTTCTCATTATTGTAGTGAGCGCTTCCCTAGCTTCTAATGCAGCACCTATTGCATGGCCTATTGGCTGTTCACCAAATGTTATAGCTCCATTAACATGTATGCCAAGCTTTGAGCCCAATTCTATGAAATCCTTTATAAGCAATTCAGCCTCTACATTGTTCCTTATCTTTGCATTCTCTCCGGTAGGCACATCTAATACCATGTCTGTTGCTCCGACAGCCTTCTTCTTTGACATTATCGAAGGCAGCAAAAGCGGGTCTATTGAAAATTGATACTCTATTTTTATAAATATATCATCTGCAGGCGCTAAATGAACGGCTCCGCCCCAGGCTATGCAGCCGTTTGTCTTATTTACAACACTCTCTAATTCTCTTGCATCGAGGTTCACGGGCATAAGAACCTCAGCCCTGTCTGCTGTGCCAGCTGCAGAGGTTATAGCTCTAGAAGAGGTTTTTGGTATTGTAAGACCAGCGGCAGCCACGATGGGAACTACGAGTAAAGTTGTCTTATCGCCCGGAACGCCGCCTATGGAATGCTTGTCAAATACTCTTTTCTTTTTTAAGTTGAGTCTCTCTCCTGTTCCTACCATCGCCTCTGAAATATAGGCCGCTTCTTCAAGATTTATTCCAAATGAATGTAAAGCTACAACAAATGCGGTGAGCTCATTCTTTTCAAGCCTTCCATCTACTGTATCCTTAATTATGCTATATGCCTGCTTGTAGCCGAGTCTCCTTCCATTGAGTTTTTCCTTTATTGCAATTAATGAATCTGGCTGTTTTGCTATCTCTACATCGCACTCATCGCCATCTTTTGCATTAAGCTCTTCTGTAAGTTCTCTTGTCAAGCCTAATGTAGAGTTTTTGATAAAGTTTGCTATGTTCAATATTGCTGTGCTTGTCCTTCCCTTAAGCCTTATCTCAAGTCTGTCACCTGGGTGCACGCCCATTATATTTGCACTATTTTCATTTAACATCGCTATCTTGGCGCCTGTCTCTATCTCAAGATTTTTTATCTTAAAGTTTATTTTTACCACCTTTATACTGGCTTTCTGAAGCCCCAGTAGTCAAGCGCTTCCTTCAAGGCGCTGTGTTCCTTATCTTGAGCATATTCTGTTAAGCTAATACCTTCGAGCGTCGCCTCAATCGCCTGCCTCATCGCTTCTGCCCCTCTTCTTACGCCCTTAGGGTGGCCATCTATGCCACCGCCAGCTTGTATAACTATCTCTTCTCCAAGCATATTCATAACATAAGGCACAAGTCCTGGGTGTAGCCCACCGCTCGATACAGGCACAACAGGCTTTATACCATACCACTCTTCATTTAATACACCAACATGTTCATCAATATGCTCAAGCGTCATCTCTTCATCAAGCTCCACAACCTCTCTTCTAGATGCCTTAAGCTTTCCTACAACAGTGCCTATATGTATTTGGTCCACACCTATAAGCCTTGCAAGCTTAGCTACAACGAGCATGCTCATTCCATGCTTTTTATTCCTTGTAAACGCAGCATGGAATGCTCTATGTGCATGTATAGCCAAGCCGAGATCTTCGCAAACCTCTCTCATTGTTTGCAATGCAGACCAGCCTGCTGTTAATATGTCAATCATTATATATTCGCCACCCAGATCCTTGACAAGCTTTGCTCTTCTTATCATCTCATTTGTCTCAGCGGTTACGTTTGCTAAATAGCTCTTCTTCTCTCCGGTTTCCTTCTCAGCATAATCCCTATATTTAAACATAAGCTTCATTCTATCCTCAAACTTATTAAAGCTCTGACTTGTAAGGTTTTCATCGTCTTTCAAAAGGTCAACACCGCCAAGCCATGCTTCTTTTGCGACATTTGCGTGTTCCTCTGTGTACATGCCAACTTTGGGCTTTGGAACATGGGCAAGCAGTGGTCTTCTTTTCTTCATCTTAAAAATTTTGTCAAAAACACCATCTATGCCAAATTGCGGACCCTTAAAATATTTGACATATTCCCTTGGAAATGCGATATCTTCTAGTCTAAGGTTCTTGAGCGCCTTCATGCCAAATATATTGCCAGCAACAGCGCTCATAAGCTGCGGTATGCTGCCATATTCAAAGAGCTCTATAGGATAAGCGACCTTAGCATAATTTCCCTTTACCCAATAAGCCCTTGCCCTTATCTTCCTTATATGTTCTTTAAGTGTTGTAAGCTCAGCCCATGTGCCATTGCTGCTCTCGCTTGCAACCCTGCCAAGTGCTTCCTTCATGCTTATCCCATTAGCTGGCTCTATTCTAAACAGGCATATTATGTCGCTCTCATCAGGCTTATATCTAAAATCTACAAAATCTTTGTATGGATCATTCATATTATTCACAAGAGCCATTCACAAGAGCCATGTATATCTTTCCTTTATACTCTGAGTAAGCATCTCGGGGCTTACAAGCCCAAACTCACTTATAATGCTAGTTATATTCTCTTTATCTATAAATTCAAATGCCGGATTTGCAATTCTTATGTTTTTAGGGTGGTGCCTCCAAACCTCTTTTGCACCCCTGCTCTCCATGCTGCTTATCATACCATATGTTGCTTTTGCATCAAACTTTAATGCATGCGCAGCCACATAAACAGGAATATCTAGCATATTTGCAACCTTTGCGAATAAGCCGCTCCCTATCTTGTTTGCAACCTCTCCAAAGGGTGTTATAAGGTCTGCGCCTATGAGCATAAGGTCTGCATTCTTTATAGCAATTAGTGCAGCGGAATCTACAAAATACCTTACCCTTATTCCTCTTCTTGCAAGATTTGTTGCTGTGATCCTGCCCTGATAGTTGGGCCTTGTCTCTGTTACATGCACCTCAAATCTCTTTCCCTCTTTCTTTGCCCTTTCTAATATTGCCTCAACAGTTGAAGAATGGCAGTGTGTATATATTATATAATTGTTTTTGATAAGCCTCGAGCCATATTTTGCAATAAGCTCGAGCCCGTTGTCTATATAAAATCTTGCGCTTTCTGGCTTGTTAAATTTGTTCAAGTATTTTATTATATTTCTTAGCATGGGTTCTGTAGGTCTTGCTTTTAAAAGCAGCTTGCTTGCATTCCTCTTATCCTCTGTGCTCTCCCATGCATCGATAGCTGCTCTTGCAATATGTTCCGCTCCCTGGATCTTTAAGTTTTTAATATCCTTTACAATCTTGAGCAGCTTTTTCTCTGCCATGCAACCGCTAACTTATAGAAATTTGAATTTTATATTTGTATCGTTTTGTCTTCTGGTTTATTAAAGTAAAGTGATTTATAATTTTATAAGCAATTTTTAATATGGTTTTTATGGATGAAGTCTATACATTTTCTGAAGCAGCAAGGCTTCATTTGACTAAGAACGAGCTTGGCGGAAAGGGGTATGGTCTTGTAGAGATGGCAAGAATAGGCTTGCCTGTGCCTCCGGGAATTATAATAACAACAAGAATGTGCAATAGATATTTCAAGGAGAAAAAACTGTGGAAGAGTATAAAAGAAAAGATTCTAATAAAGATGAAGAAAGTTGAAAGAGAAACGGGCAAGAAGTTTGGGAGCGAAGAGAATACACTTCTTGTTTCTGTAAGATCAGGTGCACCTCTCTCTATGCCTGGCATGCTTGATACTGTCTTAAACCTTGGAATAAATGATAAGATAGTAAGCTCGATCGCAAAAAAGCATGGAGAGAGGTTTGCTTATGATACCTATAGAAGGTTCCTCCAGCTCTTCGGCTCAATAGTGCTAAAGGTTGATAAATCGCTATTCGATAATGTTGTTGAAGATGAGAAAAAGAGAGAGCATGCTGATGAGAGCGGTTTGAGTGCGAGCGCATTAAAAAGAATCGCTGAGAAATTCAAGGCTATAATAAAGGAAAAGACTGGAAAAGAGGTAGAGCAAGACCCTTATAAGCAATTGTTCATGGCTGTTGGGGCTATATTTGATTCATGGTGGAATAAAAGAGCTGTTGAGTATAGAAAGATATACAATATTCCAGATACAATGGGCACAGCTGTAAATATAGTTGCAATGGTTTACGGCAATTTTAATGAAAAATCTGGAACGGGTGTAGCGTTTACGAGAGATCCATCAACAGGTGAAAAGAGGATATTTGCAGAGGTGCTGATGAATGCACAGGGCGAAGATGTTGTTTCTGGCAAGAGAACGCCCATGCCCATAGAAGAGCTTAAGGTAAAGATGCCAAATGTATACAACGAGCTGGTAAGAACATGCGATAGGCTTGAGAAACACTTCAAGGATATGCAGGATATTGAATTTACAATAGAGGATGGCAAGTTTTATATGTTGCAAACAAGAAACGGCAAGAGGTCTGCACAGGCAGCGCTTCGCATAGCAATAGATATGGTTAATGAAGGCCTTATAAATGAAAAGGAAGCATTGCTTAGAATAGAGCCCGAGCAATTGGAAAAGCTTCTCCACAAGCAGGTAGACAAGAAGCTTGCCGGCGAACCTATTGCTATCGGCTTACCCGCTTCGCCAGGCGCAGCATCTGGAAAGGTTATCTTTGATATCGACAAAGCTATAGAAGCAAAGAGGAGAGGCGAGAATGTTATACTTGTGAGAAATGAAACAACTCCAGATGATATAAGAGGTATAGCTGTAAGCGATGGTATACTAACAAGCAAAGGTGGCATGACGAGCCATGCCGCTGTTGTAACAAGAGGCATGGGGAAGCCTTGTGTTGTTGGGAGCGGCATAAATATATATAGCAATAGCTTCTCTTCAAACAATGTTGTAATAAATGAAGGTGATATAATAACAATAGATGGAAGTGAAGGTAAAGTCTACAAGGGGAGCATACCTCTAATAGAGCCAAAGCTTAGCAGGGATATAGCAAAGATAATGAGATGGGCTGACAAGTACAGAAGGCTTGGCATAAGGGCAAATGCTGATACGCCGGAGATGGTTAAGAGAGCGATAGAGAATGGTGCAGAGGGTATAGGCCTTGCTAGAACTGAGCGTATGTTCAACTCAAAGGATAGGCTTGAACTTGTTAGAAAGATGGTGCTTGCTGGCTCAAATGAAGAGAGGCGCAAGTATCTAGAGATGATAAAGCCTTTACAGAAAAATGACTTCAAGGAGATGTTTAAATTAGCTGATGGCAAGCCAATAGCAATAAGGCTTATAGACATGCCTTTGCATGAGTTCCTTCCAAGGCTTGAAGAGCTTGTACACGAGGTTGATGAGCTACGGTGCGAAAAGAGGGAAGAAGAGGCTAAGGAAAAGGAAAAGATAATAAGCAAACTCATGGAGCTAAGAGAAGATAATCCCATGATGGGACAGCGTGGTGTTAGGCTTGGTATAGTATATACAGATATCTACAGCATGCAGGTAGAAGCGATACTTGAAGCGGCAATAGAGCTTGCAAAGGAAGGTGTAAAAGTAAAGCCGGAAATCATGATATCGCAGGTTGCTATAGCGAATGAACTTGAAAAGGCTAAGGAAATTGTAATGAATACAGCAGAATCTGTATTTAAGAGAATGCGCAAAAGAATAAAGTTTAAGTTTGGCACGATGATAGAAACGCCGAGGGCGGCGCTTACAGGAAGTGAATTGGCAAAATATGCAGACTTCTTCTCATTTGGTACGAATGATTTAACTCAGGCCACATTTGCATTCAGCAGAGACGACGTTGAAGCAAAGTTTATGCCTTTCTATCTTGAAAACAAAATAATGCCTAGCGATCCATTTGCACAGCTAGATACAAGCGGCGTGGGTAGGCTCATAAAGCTCTGCGCGGATGAGGGCAAGCAAGCAAACAATATGCTAGAGGTTGGCGTATGCGGCGAGCATGGCGGTGATCCAAGCTCAATAGAATTCTTCAATTCAGCAAAAATAGATTATATAAGTATGTCTCCAACAAGAATACCCGTTGCAAGGCTCGCAGCAGCAAGGGCAGCGATAAGCGGTGAGAGAAAGAGCACAGTATAGCAGGCAAAAACAATGCAAACAGAAAGGGTTAAATCATTTAACATTTAGTTCTTATAGAGAGAAATGAATGGCGGCGCTGAGATAAAGGTGGAAGAGCATGGGAGCAAGAGGGTGCTAAAGTATAATGGAATAACCTATTCACTTTCAAATAGCAACTCGATATACACACATATGTATTGGGATTTCTTCATACCCCTTCCACTTCTCTTCGAGAAGCCGAGGATACTTCTTATAGGGCTTGGCGGTGGCACGATTGCTTATCAGCTTACAACATTGTATAACGGCAATATAACACTAGAAATCTCAGAGATAAACAGGATAATGGTAGAAAGGGCAAAGGAGTTTACAGGCATAGATATAAGCAGGTTTACCCTTTACCTAGAGGATGGAGCAGAGGTTGTAAAGAGGAAGAAGAACGCTTATGAAATAATAATATTAGATGCTTATATTAATGATAGAATTCCAAAGCAATTTCTGCAAGAAGAGTTTATAAGCAATGCATACGCAGCGTTAAGTGATAAAGGCATATTGGCAATAAACTATGCTAATAGGCTAAGCCTGTTTTTCGAATACATTGGGTATAAGCAAAGGCTGAGAAAGTATTTTGATCTGTATATATTAAAGAAGGGGATCGGTTCTAGAAATTCCATATTGCTCGCATCAAAGGCGTTGAGCGGAGCAGAGATTTTTGCGATTATAAAATCAAAGATGCAGCAAAGCTCTGAAAACCAGTTCCTTATCGATGCCTACTCAGCGATGATAAAATAAGAGAGGTGCGGCTAACATTATTAGTAAGTTTCATGAAGAATTAGATAAGCATAAAAAAGATTATGCTGAAAAATATTAATGATTTTATGAATTACTGGGGCATAATAAAATATCCTTTCTCTGTGTGGCTCCTCTACCTGATAGTCTTTTCATTTATAGCAATAATAGGCGCTACCTCTATAGCATATCTATTTATGTTAGGAAGTGGCTCAATGATTCTTGCAATCCTTTTCGGCTTCTGGACAGGCTTGAGGGCTTCAAAGCTTGGTGGCAGGCTTGTTCATGCACCTCTTAGCGCCTTTGTGCTTGCACTAGCAATTGGCTTCTTTTCGCTTCTCTTTGAGCTTGGCATAGCTATGCTTTCACACAGCTTTTTTAGTATTTTTGCATATAGTATATTGCAACTTTTACTAGCTTCAATAAGCTCTTGGGTTTTGCTTATAATGCTTTCAGCTCTTGGGGCAGCTATTGGAAATGAATTAAGGGTAATGAAATGAAGAGAGAGACAACAAGCCATGAAGTTGAAGAAGGAAGCGAGGAAGGGAATGAAAAAGAAACAGGCAGTGCACAGGTAAGCATAGCTGCGCCAATGTTCTTTTGGCTGCTTCTTCTTGTAATAGCTATTGCGATAAACGCATTAATAAATGCTGGCTATATACCAAGTGGCAAGATGCTGAGCATATTAAAGACTTCTGCAAACTTTATACTCTTTATGCCTGGATCTGTAATACTTCCAACAATAGTGGGTGCTTTTATAGGTGCAGAGATAGGAAGAAGATCGAAGAGCATGTATATTGCTATAAAGAGTGGAATAATAAATGGGGTTTATGCTACTATAGTTTACCTTATAGCTATTTCCATAATCTATGAAACAATAATTTATATACTGCCAAACATCAACCCAGGTGTAGACTTTTTTGCAGAGAACTGGCTTGCAATGCCAGCAACAATCCTTATTACGCTTTGTGTACTGTTCGCTGGGCTTTCTCATTCAAGAAAAGTCTCATGAGCTTGCGCTCGAGCATTTTATCATGAATCTATTAATGGATTACACTATGCTTTTGCAGTGCTTACAAACTTTATAACATCATTGTCCTTTAGCTTGTAATCTTTTGGCACTCTCATCTTCTTCTTTGCATCCACCGCATAGATCATGTTCTTTGCCAAGCTAGTATGTATCTTCTCAGCAAGCTCAATTGCTGTAGTGCCTTCTTTTACAAGAAATGCGTCTGGAAGAACATTGCCATAATGGTCTGTATACTTATTTTCATCCTCTACAGGATAAACGATTATCATCTTCAACATGTTAAATACAACACTGTTGATAAGCTGCTGCACGCCTGTGCCGTTATTCTTCTTTATATATTCAGCAAGGTAATTGAGCGCTTCTTCCTGCTCTTTGCTTGGCTTTCCTATAATCTTGAACTCATTTGCACCTGGTGTATAATCTATAATGCCCGCCTTTGCCGCCTTTCTTAATGTGAGCTCAGCAGCTCCTGAACAGCCAATGACTAAAGTGCCTTCAAGCTCAGCCTTAAGCCTATCCAGATCCTCTTTGGTAGCAATGTCTAGCTTATTGGCTGCTACAGCAATAGGTTTGCTTATTCTGAGCAGCTCCCTGGAGAAGCTTAGAATGTCTTCATCGCTCCAGTTTATACCAGATAGGCTTAGATAAGACTTCTCAGCAGCTTCTTCTATTTGTTTTTCACTCACCTTAAGGCTAGATAATATCCCTGCCAATCCTGCTGCACCATCGCCTCTCTTTTCTATCTTGCTTATGTGCCTCTTTATTATGTCACTGAGCCAATAGGCAAGCTCATCATTTACCATCTTAAACTCCTTTGCCGGGTCGCACTTTTCGCACGGATTTCCATTCTCATCACTTTTGCCACTTACATCAACAACCTGTATAAATGCGTCTGCACTTATAAGATCGTTTAGGAATTGGTTGCCCATTCCCTTGCCGAGATGTGCATTCGGTACAAGTCCAGCAACATCAACAATTTCTATTGGTACAAGCCTTGTTCCATTCATGCATATCGAATTCCTTGGATTGCATTTTACACCAAGTTCGCTATCAACACATTTCTTAGATACATAAGCTGCTCCATGGTTTGGCTTTATCGTTGTAAAAGGATAATTAGCTATCGCTACATCTAGCATGGTAATAGCTGAGAAAAGAGTGCTCTTCCCTTTGTTAGGTGCACCTATAATACCTAGAAGCATAGAATCAAATAAATAACCTTTATAAAAATAAATAAACCTTCTGCAGGGGTGGCGGAGCCTGGTCAAACGCGACGGGTTCAGGGCCCGTTTCCCTTAGGGGATGCGAGAGTTCAAATCTCTCCCCCTGCAAGCTTTCTAACTTCTTCATTTGCTTTCTTGTATTGCTCTATATCATTTACAGTTATAAACCTCTCTATAGGAAAATGGTGTATAGCCTCTTCCTTGTAAATTTTCTCTATAAAATCTTTTTCCAGAGAAAAACTTTCCTCTCTAGGAAACTTATTCAAAACCCTTTTGTTTATAATGTATATGCCAGCATTTATTATATTGCTTTTAACCTCTTTTGGATCTGGCTTCTCTATAAATCTTACAATCCTACTCCCTTCCGTTTCTATTACTCCAAAACCCCTAACGTTGTCAAGCCTGAAGCTACCCATAGTAATAAGCGCTTTGTTCTTCTTATGAAACTCATACATTTTATCGAGCTCTGCCTTAAATATAGTGTCGCCATTTACTGAAATAACATCTTCATATCCATGCATCCTTTCCATAGCATGCCTTAATGCCCCTCCAGTGCCCAGCGGCTTGCTTTCCAATACATATTTTATATTAGCCCCAAATTTCTTTCTATGGTCAAGGTAATGCATGATCTTTTCAGCCTTATAACCAAGCGAAATATAAACATTCTCAACACCGTTTCTCTCAAGCTCCTCTAATGCATATTCTATTAAAGGTTTGCCATTAACCTTTACAAGAGGTTTTGGTATATCGAATGTTAGTGGCCTTAGCCTTGTTCCCTTGCCGCCAGCAAGTATGATTGCATCTATCATGTTATCAACCTCCATCTAAGTATTCATCATTTATATTACTCTCTCTTATTTCATATTAAAAAGTAAAATATAAAAGGTTAAACCACTTTTTTATTATATATGAGTTTTGCGGTGCAGTAGGTGGTAAGAATGGCAAAGGAGAGGCTTACAATAACGCTTGAGAAAGCATTGCTGGATGAGATAGATACAACAATCGACGGTATAAATGTTAGGAACAGGTCGCATGCAATAGAAAGGCTAATAGAGATGGCTCTAAGCCAGAATACACCAAGAAAAGCAATAATACTAGCTGGTGGCGAGCCTGTTAAATTTAATGACAACTACCTACCAAAGCCTATGATAAATATAGGCGGCAAGCCTATACTGGAATATACAATAAAAATGTTAATTAGAAATGGTGTGAATGACTTAACCATACTCGCAGGGGAAAAAGGAGATGAGATAATATCATACTTTGGCGATGGCTCCAGATTTGGAGCTAAGATCACATACCTTATAGAAGAGAAAAGAAGGGGCACAGAAGGCGCTTTGCTTCTAGCAAAAGGCCTTGTTGGAAACGAGCCTTTCTTTGTTGTAAATGGTGATAATTTTTATGATTTTGGCATAGCTGAGATCTACAAGCAGCACATCTCTACAAAGGCTTTGGTTACAATAGTGCTTACCACAGCTGAGAAGACAAGGGGCTATGGTGTTATAAGGCTTGAGGGCTCAAAGATACTTGATTTTGTTGAAAAGCCAGCAAATGAGAAAAGCAAGCTTATAAGCACCGGCTTCTACCTCTTTAGCGCTGGTGCGCTTGATTTTATAAAGCAATCAAACGAGCCGATTATGCTTGAGAAGAGCCTCTTCCCTATGCTTGCAAGCATGGGCAAGCTTTACGGCTATGTAGTAGCTGGCAACTGGGTTGCACTCTCATCAGATAATATTAGCGAAAGTATAGAAAATATGGAAAAGGTTATAAAGGCAAGCGGCAAGAAATAACAAAATAAAGAAATATTCTTATATAAAAGGAGATATAAAAGGAGAAAATATTAAAAAGCGAAAAAGCGATTTTATGAAATATATTCTTGCAATATTTGGCATAATATTAAGCTCTCTTGCTTCGAGCTTTTCGGTCTCAAATTTATATAGCCCAGGCGTATGCAAGCAGTTAAATGCAAGCTACCTTTCATGCCCAGATGGTGTGCCAATAAAAGTAGTATTCTCACTTTCCGCACCTTATAGTCCGCCATATTTAGGCAACTTCACAGTTTATCCTGTTCAGTATTGGAATACTTCTGAAATCATGAATATATACGGCAACGGGAAATGCATTGTCTCTTGGAGCAGTACATCAGCATGCATGCTTTACCTTAATCCTATACCACCTATCGATGAAAATGGCATAATAAAAAGGATAATACCTTTAAAGCTAGTCTCAAGCTTGTATCCGCAGGTAACATTCAATAGAACTATAAATGTGACAATAAGCCACTACATAACAAGCGGCGAGGCATATTTGCTAAGCTTATACAATAATGTTTATGCGAACCTAACCTCTATTGAAGCCTCTTACAATTACTTCTGCAAGCTCTATTCTATTTGCTCGCCAGCTCTAGAAGCGAATATTAGCTTAGCATCAAATGCTCTTAGCCTTGCCTCTCAGCAACTCAACAATTCCCTTCTCTACGCATCTTATTATAACATATCTTTAGCTAATACAACATTAAGCAAAATATATCCAAGCTTTCAAGCTTTTGTAAATAGCTCAAATAAGATAGTGGGAAATATTATAAAAGCAAGGTATATCCTTGCAAACATAACAAACACATATTATATGAAAAGAGCCCTTTTAGAAAATTGTACCTTCCCAAATAGAAGCACGTATAGCACATATATTAACAATTCCATAAATATGCTTAGAGGCTATACCACATTAAATACAATTAACAACTCGGAAGCATATCTAAGCCTTGTAAAAAACCTGAAGGCCAATGAGACAAGCCTTATAAATGCATGCCAAAGCAAGCACAGCATTGGGATAAGCCTTAACACAGGTATGGGCTTTAAATACATGCTCTACCTATTTGGAGCGATAATAATTATACTTGCAGCTTATGCTCTCTTCAGATTAAATGAGATAAGAGAGGTGAATAAGGTAAGGAGCAGCTACACCAAACCTGAAGAAGCTAAAAGCAGTGAAAATACAGGAATAAAGGAAGTAGAAGGTATAGACGAAGGCACAACCCAGAGCTATTTTGACAAGTGGTTTAGCAGCACAATAGGTAGCGAACAAAGCAGAGGAGGCAAAGAAGGCAATGATGAAAAGCCAGGCAAGAAAAGGGGCAAAGGTGAGAAATTCCATTAATGCAAGCTTGCCCTCTTGCCCTTCTTTTTCTGTCAATATCTTTAAATATCTTTTTATCGTGTATTTATCTGTGCTAGCATAGGTTATTAGATGACTAATAAAAAGTATACCAGACGGTATACTGAGGCTAGAGCTAATTATAGAAAGGGCCAATCTGCACTAGAATATCTAATAACCTATGGCTGGGCAGTACTTCTTGCTGCTATTTTTGTATCAATCCTTTATCTTTTTGTTTTTGCGCCATCTGCGGTTGCACCAAGCACATGCTCCTTTGCATATGGTGCGTATTGCCAAGATATGATCCTTGGCTCAAACACTGTTTCTTCTAAAATTGCATTGTTTCTTACAAATACGCAGCAATATCCTATAATAAATCCGCAGGTGAGTCTTAACATAAGCAATATAGGCATTGTAAATGGGAAGTGCCTTCCAAGCTATGTATCGCCAGGTGGTGCAATTATATGCAATGTAACATTGCCAACTACAGCAATATCAACAGGCACATTGGTTTCTGGCAAGCTTTACCTAAGTGCGATTCCATGTCCAAGCGGCAATGCAACTACATGCACCTCTGGGCAAAGGCAAACCTATATTGGTAATTTCAATTCGCATGCCTCACCTTTGCTTGCTAGTACAACGCTTAGTATTAGTGTAAGTGCAGCAAACTCAACAACAGCGACAGGCATACAAGACCAAATAACAGCAAATGTAAAACTTCTTGGCTATCCAATAAGTGGTGCAACAATTAACTTTACAGCAAATCAATCGGTAAAATTTAATCCTAGCATTGCAACAACCGATAGCAGCGGAAATGCCTATACCTATGTTACAGGCTTGCAGCCTGGAAAGGTAAAAGTATTTGCAACATTTGGCAATGTATCAGCAAACACAACATTAACATTTACGCCGCCTGTATACATAACATTCAGCGTAAGCAGCATGACAGGCACTACACAAACAATATTATCTGTCGATGGCACACAATATGCTTATACAAGCTTGCCTGTTACCTTTGCATATTCGCAGAACAGCAAACATACCTATGCTTTTTATTCGCCAATCCAGCAGGGCACTGCGGGCAATGCAAGGTATGTTTATAATTCAATAATCGGCTGCGGCTTAACAAACCAATCTGGTTCATTTGTTGCTGTATCGAACTGCACAGCGACAGCAACATATAATCTGCAATATTATCTTTCAATGGTTGTAAACCCGAGTGGTGCAGGCTCTACAACACCGCCAGTTGGTGGAAATAATTGGTATTATACAGGTTACAGCATAGGCATAAGTGCAACTCCTGCAAGTATGTGGTTCTTCAAAAACTGGACAGGCAGTGGCACAGGAAGCTATACAGGCAACAGTATAACAGCAACAGTTGTAATGAATAGCCCTATAACAGAACAGGCCAACTTCTACTCCACCACATCAACAACCTCAACTACAACCTCAACAACGACCTCCTCAACATCAACTACGACTTCTACAACAACTTCATCAACCTCAACGACATCATCAACTTCATCGACTTCTACAACAACTTCATCAACCTCAACGACATCATCAACTTCATCGACTTCTACAACAACTTCATCAACCTCAACCACAACTTCAACCACAACTTCATCAACCTCAACTACAACATCAACTACAACTTTGACAACAACATCAACCTCTACAACAACTTCATCAACCTCTACAACAACCTCATCAACAACTTTGACAACAACATCAACCTCTACAACAACTTCATCAACCTCTACAACAACATCAACAACAACTTTGACATCAACATCAACCTCAACAACAACTTCATCAACCTCAACAACAACATCCTCAACTTCAACCACAACCTCAACAACAACTTCATCAACCTCAACCACATCCTCAACTTCAACCACAACCTCAACAACAACTTCATCAACCTCAACCACATCCTCAACTTCAACCACAACCTCAACAACAACTTCATCAACCTCAACAACAACATCCTCAACTTCAACCACAACCTCAACAACAACTTCATCAACCTCAACCACAACATCCTCAACCTCAACCACAACCTCAACAACAACTTCAACCACAACTTCATCAACAACCTCAACCACAACTTCAACCACAACATCAACAACAACTTCATCAACCTCAACAACAACAAAAACAACAACTTCAACCTCAACAACAACAACTTCATCAACCTCAACAACAACCACAACATCCTCAACCTCAACAACAGTTACTTTGACATCATTTGTAGGTCCTACTAAAGTACTTATGGCAAATGGTGCTACAGAACCAATAGCACAAATAAAGCCGGGAGATGTTGTATTAAGCTACGATCCTGAAACAAATACATTCTATCCTAACGTAGTTGCGGTAGCAGTGCACTATGCGGTGAGTAGTATATACATTATAAACGGTAAGATAATAACTGATGCTAAGGAGATCTTCTTTGTCTCTAGAAATGGCCACAGAGAATGGATAGCTGCAGAAAACCTAAGAGTAGGAGATAAGTTAATAGAGCCCGCAACAAATGAAGAAATGGTAATAAGCTCTATTAAAGTAGAAAATCTCACAGAGCCGGTCATCATGTATGACTTGCTGGGTGCACAAGGAAACAATTTCATTGCTGACGGCGTACTTGCTGATTTTATAAGCACTTAATATTTGGAGGTGCTCGGATGGAAAAAGATGCAAAAGGTTATAAATTTTTAAAAATACTCCCTGTTTTCCTAATTGTGATTGTATTGATAGTTGCCATTATATTATTTTCCCATAAAACCCAGATTCAGACCTCTACCTCTTCAATACCACAGACTACTATAATAACAACTACAATAACCACTATAACCACTACAATAAAGCCACACCCTATATACAATTATACCTTTTCACCTTTTCAGATTTTTAAGCTCCTTGGCTCATATCCCATACCAGATCTTGTATTTTCTGGAAATAACAACGGAACTTTTCCAATGTGCTTTGTAAACTATTCTAGTGCTGTCTATTTAAATCCAGAGATGGGTGGTAATATCTCAACACCAATAACACCTTTGTTTAACAAGACAGAACCATTTGCAGCATTCACTCAAATACAAGAGATTAATCCTTTAGATATCTCAAAAGCACTAAGCATACTTAGTGCTTATGACGGGTATTGTAGTAGCATTGAACCATTGCTTAAAGGCAATTCCACATTTTCTTCTACACAAATAAAGATTGCTGGCTATAATGGCTATCTTGTAAAGTTTGATTATCTAAACCAGAATGCACTTAATTTAACCTCAACACCATATAAAGGTCCAATGCCAAATGTAAGCTATTATATTGTTGCTGTGCCTTACAAGAATGTAATAGTGAGGGTCGTTTACTGGGGCTTTACAGGCTATATGAACGTTTCTCAAATGGAAGATATTGCATCAGAGATAATAAAAGCTCTTTCTTCGATAAATTCTACAAGTTGATCCTATGGATAATGCGGAAAGGATATATATCATATTAGTGGTAACTGCAGTTATTATTGTAGCTTTGCTTCTATTAGTAATATTCTTTACCTCATACAATAAAGTATACTTAACCAATATACCCTTTATTAAAGCGAATTACTTACTTACCTCTAGCTATTGCAGTAGCCCTAGCTCTTTGAAAAGCATAGGTTTAGAGAAAATGTGCGTGCAAACATATATACGTAATACTTCCCGATATAACATATCAATAACGCCTGTAATAATCTATACTTTCTTTAAATTTAATTCCTCTACCTCTGCGAACACCTTCATTGATCGTGTGAGCCGCTACTTAAATACAACCCCATGGCCCGAAGATATACATGTAAATGCTTCTACATATAGCGATTATATTTACACAGAAGAGTATGCCCCATACATTAATGCTGGTAAGCCAATATGGGTTTACACATTATACTATAGTAATGGATCGAAGGTGCTTTCTCTCTCTGCAGTAAATTCAACGCAAAGCAAGCTTACCGCTCTAACTCTAAATAAGGTGATTGAATTAATGAATTATCTTAGAGGCAATATAAGCAAAATAAATTAGCCGTGGCATAGCTCTCTTATTCTTAGAGAATGCATGAGGATGTATGTTAAAAATTTATAAAACCTGCAACCTCTCAATACAAAAATTTGAGGGTGTTGAAATTTATAAAACCCAACTTCCACTAATGCGAAAATTTTATCATTTTTTACTTCTATATAAAATCGGCGGCAAGCCTGCGCGACCAGTTTTGAAAGATACGTCTTATAATCTTTAACAGAGCGCGCATTGCGCAGCGGTAGAGTCGCAAGAGATTACATAAGCATTAAAAAATCGAACCTAAAGAGAATTATAATTGTGGAAAAACTTATGTGTAGCAGGCGAAATGCATATGCTGAAAAACCTTTCAAAGCCGACAGCTTTCGGGAGTTTGCATTATTCAAAACTTTCTTTTAAGCCCTTAGAAAGTTTTTTAAACTTTTAACAATAATTATAATTTGCTGATTGCATGAAAGGCCTTGTAGTGGTGTTGCTCTTACTTTTTGCCTCACTATCATATGCGGCGAATCTAACCTCTTGTATTTCACCATCGCTTGTAACGTGCCCTGCTGGAGCAACTATTCACAATGTGGGCTCTTGCCCTAATGGCTCTATTCTATGGGGTTGTCAGTATCCAAACGGCACGGTTATATCAGCTTTGCCTAATGCCACTACAACTATAGCTACAATCCCTCCCACACCTGCTATTAGCAACGTTAGTCCGCCAGCAATAAGCGCTCCAGTTTCAACAATTCCACCAATAAGCGCTCCAAGCAGCAATTCTGCAATGCTTCTCTACATATCTATAGCAATTGTAATAGTAATAATACTGATATTGTATTATGTGCTGGTATCGAGAAAAGGCATGAAAGCATCTTCTTAAAATTCTACCTTTTTTACTTCTAGCTTGCTTATCGGCGCTATCTTGTTCGCCCTCTTCTTTGCCTCGCTTTGAAGAGAGCCATTAATTATAGCATTTACAAGCTCATCGGAGCTTAGGTTAGCAGCATATTCCCTTCCAAACTTTATAAGCTCTGCTCTAATGCCTTTCTCTTTTGGTGTTGTTACCCTGTTTGCAGTTACAGCAATAAGCTTAAGCACAATATCCTTGCCATCTTTATCTTTTATCTTATCAACGGTATATATTGCTGTGCTATATCTTCTTACCAATGAACGAATGTAGCTGTAATTGCCTTCAAGAAAATCTACTTTTGTATGTGCAGCGTTATCATTTACCTCTACAACGCGAAGGCCAACATTCATAAAAGAATGCTGCGGGTTTTGTGTGATCCATGAAAGGCCTACCTTAATAACCCTGCCTATCGCACTCTTCTCGTCGTTTGCGGGCATCTCACCTATTATATTTTCTCCCAAAACCTTTGGAGAATATATATTAAACCATTTTTTAAGCTTCCATTTTTCTCCTTTCTGTAAAGCCAATTACTCACCCTTTATAATCAATGCGGCTGTCTTCGGATCGTACTTCCAGTCGCTTGGTAGTATGCCGGTTCTTTTGTAATATTTTGTTAAGCGCCATATCTTTGATTCTACACGTATAAGCCTTACTTTGTTATGCACATCCTTATGGTTTTTCTCAAGATGCGCCCTCATGTTTACCGCCTTTTTCATAAGATCTAGCAAGTCCTGTGGAAGCTGTGGAAGAAGTCCTTTTTCTTCAAGGAATTTACCAAGCTTCTTTCCAAGCACCTGCTTTGGATATTTAACACCATATTTTTCCTTTAGTATCTGCCCAATCATAGCCTGGTGTGTGTGGCGCTTTGCTAAATCCTCTATTATCTTTTCAACCTCTTCTTTGCTAAGCTTAAGCTCTTCTGGTATTTTGCCTATCTCAACATCAGGCTTTCTTGATTTTGACTTACCTTTGCCTTTTGTATGAAGCCTAGCCATTAAACCACTTTAATAATTTCATTGATTTATAGCATTGCATATATAATAAATTAATATTTAATCTCTATAGAGAGCTCTTGAGCATTGCTTAAGCTGATGCTACCTACTTTACAAATTGAGCTTATCTCTTTTATATTCTTTTCTATAAGTTTATAGTATTTCTCAGGAAGATTTATAACTATTGAGGTTAACGGGTAGTTAAGTGCTAGCTTATTCTTCGTCTTCTCCCTTCTAATCATGCTTATAACATTGTTAATGTATATACCGTTCTCCTCTATTTCCTTGTTTATTGCTTTCTCATCCGCTACAGGAAAGTGCTCTAGGTGAACGCTTCTCTTCTTAAGCTTCCTGTAAAGGTAATCGGTAGCAAATGGTATTATTGGAGCAAGCATTCTGAGCACAGAATCTATTGTATGGTAAATCACATGCTGAACAGCAGTCTTTCTAGGCTCATCATCACCATATACAACATATTTTACATCCTCTATGTAGAAGTCGCAGAATTCATGCCAGTAAAAATCAATAAGCATGTTTGCTGCGCTCATGAAGTTAAAATTCTCATAGGCTTTTTCAACCTCTTTGATAATACTGTTAAGCCTGCTCAAGAGCCACAGATCAATATCGCTGTAGCTGCCCGCTCCTTTATCCCCTTTATAGCCTGTAATAGCTTTTTCAACAAATTTATATGAGTTAAAGAGCTTGTTTATGAAGCTGTGTGCATACTTTAGATCTTTCATTATGAGTGGCCTATCTCTTCCTACCGCACCGCTCAGCGCACTCCACATCCTAAGCGAGTCGGCAGAATACTCTTTTATAGCATCATCAGGTGATACAACATTTCCAAAGCTCTTACTCATCTTTCTATTATCTGGTCCTAAAACAAGCCCGTGGACAAGTATCTTTTTGAAAGGAATATTGCCTGTAAGCGCCCATACTCTATATATTGTATAAAAAGCCCAGGATCTTATAATTTCAGTGCCTTGTACCCTTATCTCTGCTGGGAAAGCTTTTTTGAAAAAATCATCATTATCGGGCCAGCCCGCAATTGCTAATGGCGTTATAGAAGAATCTATCCATACATCACATGTTGAGCTCTCACCAACAAGTTCGCCTCCACACTTCGGGCATTTCTCAACATGTGGCTTCTCTTTTCTTGGATCAACAGGCAGCCTGCTTTTATCAGCAGGTAAAATATAACCGCATTTCTTACATATCCAGAAAGGTAGTGGCGTATCGAATTTTCTCTGCCTGCTTATAACCCAGTCCCAGTCTATATATTCTGCCCAGTCAAGCAGATAGCGTTTGGTAAACGCTGGTATCCATTCTATCTTCTCTGCCTGCTCCTTTATCTTTTCAGCAAACTCCTTTGTCTTCATAAACCATTGTTCGCTTGAGATAAGCTCAACATGATTCTCGCATCTATCGTGTATTTTCACTGTATGTAATATCTCTTCTTGCTTTACAAGCAGGCCCATTGCCTTAAGATCACTGATTATCGCACTTCTAGCCTCTTCAACACTAAGCCCGTTATATTTGCCAGCATTTATGAGCTTGCCATCCTCACCTATCGCTTTTATCTCTTTTAGGTTGTGCCTGTGGAACATTATTAGATCTTCTTTATCTCCGAATGTGCAAACCATCTCTACCCCTGTCCCAAACTCTATATCAACATCTTCGTCAGCTATAATATCAACCTCTCTATTGAATATCGGCACAACAGCCTTTTTGCCTATATATTTTTTATTCTTTTCATCATTCGGATTTACCACAACAGCAACGCATGCATGCATAAGCTCTGGTCTTGTTGTGGCTATTGTTATTTTCTCCTCTCCACCTGAAAGAGTGAAGTTTATATAGTTGAGCTTACCTTTTTCCTCCTTATCCTCTGTTTCTTCTCTTGCTATCGCAGTTTTGCAGTATGGGCACCAGTAAACAGCATGTGTTCCTTTGTAAACGAGACCCTTTTCATACATGAGTAAGATTGAGAGCTGCACCTTCTTCTTGTAATCGCTTGAAAGGGTTATATATTCATATGATTTGTCAAATGAGAAGCCGAGTCTAAGCATCTGATTTCTCATCGCATTAAGGTTTGCTATAGATATCTCTTCACATTTCTTAATAAATTCGTCTGGTGCGAGATTCTTGCCATATTTCTTCTCTACCGCCCTCTCAGTAGGAAAGCCCATCGTATCCCAGCCCTGTGGGTAGTATACATTATAGCCTTTCATGCGTTTATATCTCGCTATAAAGTCAATGAATGAGTAGCTTAGTGCATGACCCATGTGAAGTAAACCACTTGTAAACGGTGGTGGGGTATCGATAGAATAAATGGGTTTGCTAGATTTTATGTCAAACTTGTACAAACCCTCTTTTTCCCACTCAGCAATGAGCTTTTCCTCTATACTTGGGTCATACATCAGAAACACCGCAACTAAATTATCTATCTTTTTAAGCTTTTTAAACATTAAGCGCTTAAAAGATATAAATCTAAACATATAGCTCTTCGTTTCTTGCCCCGTTTCGCTGGTGGCGACCGAAAGATTTAAATATCTTATTGCATACTTATTCTATTGCTTATTTTAGCAAGATTTAAAAATTTTTCTTTAAAAATTGGCACTTTTGGGTGGTAAAAATGGCTAAATCTAACGCAAAAAGTAAGAGCGTAAGGGCAAAGAGTGCAAATAAGGCTAGCAAAGCGCAGGAAAAGCAGGCCAGCGAGAGCAATATCGAAAGCAGGTCTGAGCCTACTCTTAATTATGAAGCACAGCATGCTAGTGAGGCAACAGCAGAGCCACGCAGGTGCCCAAGCTGCGGTAGCACAGACATAGTATATGATGCTGAGAGGGGTGAGCTTGTCTGCAACAACTGTGGCCTTGTAATCGAAGAGAATGTAACAGATACAGGTCCTGAGTGGCGTGCGTTTGACGCAGATCAAAGGAATACAAGGTCAAGAACAGGTGCTCCTATAAAGTACATGAAGCCAAATAAGGGGCTTGTCACTGAAATAGATATGTATAATAGAGATATTCGCGGTGCTAGATTACCTTCAAAAAGGCAGGCTCAGCTATATAGAATGAGGAAGTGGCACAAGCGTGCAAGCATTGCTAGCTCAAGCGAAAGAAACTATCTTATCGCACTGCCAGAGCTTAACAGAGTAGCAAGCTATCTTGGCTTACCTGAAAATATAAGAGAGAGCGCAGCACTTCTATACAGGCAGTGCGTAAAGAACAACCTTATAAGAGGAAGACCTATAGAGACGGTTGTTAACGCAGCGTTATATGCAACGTGCAGAAGTGCGGGCATGCCAAGAACGCTAGATGAGATAGCACAAATATCTGGTGTTCCAAAGAAGGAAATAGGCAGGGCATATAGGGTAATATCGCATGAGCTAAACCTAAAAATACCTTTGACAGACCCCATAAGCTATGTGCCCAGATACGTTGCGGCTCTTAAGCTTAGCGGCGAAGCACAGGAGAAGGCGGTTGCACTGCTTAAACAGGCGATGAAGAAAGGGCTTGTTAGTGGGAGAAGCCCAACAGGCGTTTCCGCTGCAGCTGTATATATAGCTGGTGCTCTTATAGGCGAGAGGAGAACACAGAAAGAGGTAGCTGACGTGGCTGGAGTTACAGAGGTAACAATAAGAAATAGGTATAGGGAGCTTAAGAAAGAGCTCAACTTAGATGTAAACCTCTAACCTTTTATTCTTTCTTTTCTTTATGTTATTTGATAAAAATGAAGCTATATCTTTTTCTCTTGCTGCCAATTTTAATGCAAACAATCGTTCAGCAGCCAAGCTATACGCCTGAGCAGGCAAGGCACATTATCAATGAAACAGCTAATTACATAAATCTAGTAAATGAGAGTGGCTACCTTATCTTCTACCCTTCTTTGGGCGAGGCATATGCATATATGAACAATGCCACTAAATTCTACAACTCTTCCCCTGATCTAGCTGTAAGCTATGCGCTTAAGGCTAAGCAGATAGCGTTGCAAGAGGAAGAAAAGCTAGATTCATACAAGCTTATCTCACTAATATCTATGCTTATCTTTACAATAATAATGCTTCTCCTACTCTATCTTTACATGAAGCCTATTAGAAAAATAAGGTCGCAAAAGCATAGAAAGGTTAGTAAGCAATATTGAGATGACATGATGATACACTAAATTTATAAAATATATTTTTTAAATATTTTTAGGGGTCTTTATGAGAATTTTGCAGCTTGATGTGAACAATATAAAATTTAAACTAATAAAACCAGAATCTAAGGTTTATGAGAAGAGTAGCGAGAAGGAAAAGAGTGTAGAGGATGCCCTCGTTCTGCTTGTCTCTATTGAAAAAGGTGATACAGAAGAAACAGCAAAAGAGGCGATAGATGAAGCTGTAAAGTTCATGAAGCAGATAAAGAGGAAAAAGCTTGTTATCTACCCTTTTGCACATTTGAGCAACAACCTGGAAGAGCCTGAGAAGGCGCTTAATCTGCTCAATTCAATGCGCAAGGCGGTGCCTCGCGATATAGAGCTTATCTCTGCGCCTTTTGGTTGGAATAAAAGCTTATCTCTAGATATAAAAGGGCACCCGCTCGCAGAGCAGTCTAAGACATATGGCTTATCTAAAAAAGAAAAGGGTGCTCCATCAAGCAAAGCAAAGGAAAAAGAGGAAAAAGAGAAGGAAGAGAAGAAAGAAGAAGTATCAGAAGCGCTTAAGCAGGAAGAGAAGGTAAAGTCCACATGGTTTATACTTGATGAAAAAGGTAATCTAACGCCTGTTGAGAGGTTTGATTTCAAAGGGCATGAAAACCTAAAGAAGTTTGCAAGCTACGAGATGAGCAAGGTGAGGGCTTACCAGCAGTTGCCTGCGCACGTTAAGCTTATGAGGAAGCTTGAGCTTGTCGATTATGAGCCAGGATCGGATGCGGGCAATATGCGCTATTATCCAAACGGCAGGCTTATAAAATCACTTCTTGAGCAGTATGTGACAAAGAAGGTCATAGAATATGGTGCGATAGAGCTTGAAACCCCTATAATGTATGACTATGGGCATGCTGCGCTTAAGGAATATCTCAACAGGTTTCCAGCAAGGCATTATATAGTAAGGTCAGATGACAAAGATTTCTTTCTAAGGTTCTCAGCGGACTTTGGCCAGTTCCTGCTTATACATGATGCAACAATCTCATACAAGCAGCTTCCTTTCAGGTTCTATGAGCTTACAAGATATAGCTTTAGAAGAGAGAAGAGCGGCGAAGTCGTTGGGTTGAAAAGATTAAGGGCTTTTACAATGCCTGATATGCATACAATGTGCGCTGATCTTGACCAGGCTAAGGAAGAGTTCAAAAATCAATTCAGGTTTAGCCAAAGGATACTAGATGGCATAGGAATAAAGAGTGATCGGTATGAAGCAGCTATAAGGTTTACAGAAGATTTCTGGAAGGAGAATAGTGATTTCATAAAGAGTATAGTAAGAGATGAGCTTAAAAAACCAGCATTGATAGAAATGTGGAACTTCAGATATGCTTATTTTGACCCTAAGTTTGAATTCAATGTTATTGATACAATGGACAAAGCGACAGCACTCTCTACTGTGCAGGTAGATCATGAAAATGGCAAAAGATATGGCATGACATATGTTGATAGAGACGGCAAGAAGAAATACCCTATACTATTGCATTGTTCACCTAGCGGTGCTATAGAACGAGTAATATATGCGCTTCTTGAGTTTGCCGCAATGGATGAGAAGAAAGGCATTGTTCCATCTCTTCCTCTCTGGCTTTCTCCAATACAGGTAAGGCTTCTTCCAATATCTGATAAGCATGTGGGCAAGTGCATAGAGATTGCTAATGAGCTTAAGGCAAATGGAATAAGAGTAGATATAGACGACACCTCAAACACTTTGGATAAAAAAGTTTTAAATGCGGAGCAAAGCTGGATTCCATACATATGCGTTGTTGGTGATAAAGAGATTGAATCAGGAAAACTTGCTGTTAGAATAAGGGGGCAAAAGGATAGAAAACAAATGAGTAGGGATGAGCTCATAAAAGAGATAAGCAGCAAATGCGAGGGTATGCCAAAAGAAGACAACTCTCTACCAATGCTCCTTTCGAAGAGGCCGATATTTGTTGGCTAAGGAAGGTATAAAAAGGTGAATAAGCAATATAATTTAGTGGTTTGATGGCGACACTAGGTACTCCACAGACACAGGCTGGTATACTAAGCTTTTATGATGCACCAGAGAAAGGGCCAAAGGTTGGCGCTAAGCTTGTGTTAATAATTGTAATACTTTTTACAATAATTGTATTGATATTCGATCACTTCCTGCTAGCGCACTAATCTATTTATGTTAGTACAAAGAGATCTTTCTTTTTCTCACTAACATCTCCGCTTTCTGCTAGCAAGTACAGTATTCCGCGTGCTGCCTCTTCATCAATGCCGAGCCTTCTCGCAATATCCTCTACCTTCATTCCGCCACCACTCAACGCTTTGACTATTTGTGGCGCGTATTTTTCAAAAAATTGTCTAAGCAGAATATAGAATTTTTTGTTAAAGGCTCTTGTGCCAAGAACTATTCCTTGCTTTATGCTTTCTTCAAGTGCTATTGAAAGGCTTGCGGCTTCGGCTTCTGTGTGCAATACTATATAGCCCTTTTCTTCAAGCCTCTTTACGTATTCGTTTTCTATACCATATTTCTCTTTCAGTTCACTCCCTATTTTCCTCTCAATGCCAGCATCAATCTCTTTTATGTTTTTCTCTTCTGTTTGTTTTTTCTTCCTAAGCAAGAACTTATCATATATATTTTTTGATATGCTGTAAAGCTCTTCGTTGTTCTCTTTAGAGAATAGCGTTACCACCCTCTTCTTGATGAGGTTATATAGAATTTTCTTCTCAGCGTCATTAAGTATCTTCTCTACATTCTCCCTGCTTCTCTCATTGTATCTAAGGGTATCAAGCTTCTTAAGCACGTTAATTTCATCTTGGCTTAAGCCTTTATTCCCTTCATCTTTTTTAGAAATACTTCTACTTAGCATAGCTGCAACGTCTTCTTTCTTGGCAACGATAAAAGATTTTTCGCCAAACTTGAAGAAGTCAAGCTCTTCATCCCCTTTTAGGTTGAGACCTGTAACTACATCATATGGTAAATATACTATATACTTCCCATTTTTCTGTTTGTAAACCTTCGCTATTAAATCACCGCAAAGGATTTTATTGATTTACATAGAATAATAATTATGCAAAATCTAAAAGTGTTTGCAAACGCAAAGCCCATTTCTGCAGATGAGATGCATGCTATTGAATTAAACTGTTCATCCCTTGGCATAGGCGCAGCACAGCTTATGGAAAATGCAGGTTCAGCGGTTGCAAATTTTATAAAGGAAAACTTCAAAAAAGGGAATATACTCTTTTTCTGCGGTACTGGAAATAATGGTGGAGATGGTTTCGTTGCAGCAAGGATGCTTAGTAGAGATTATAATGTAGAGATTATTATTGTTGGAAAAGAGGAGATTAAGCAAGGCCCAGCGCTATCAAATTTTCATGCTGTATCAAAAAGCCCTTTTGTAAAAATCCACCACTATATTGATTTAGATAAGGAAGAAGTGGATAGTATTATTAAGAAAAGCGATCTGATAGTTGACGCAATATTTGGCACTGGATTTAGAGGTGAGCTCAAGGGCATATACAAAGAGGCCGTTCTAGCAATTAACAATTCTGGAAAAAAAGTCGTTGCTATAGATGTTCCAAGCGGGTTTAGCAAGGAGAGCAAGCTTTATGTTAGGGCTAATTATACCATAACGTTTCACAGAATCAAAGAGGGCATGGATGCTTTGAGAAATGTGATTGTAAAAGATATAGGTATACCTATAGATGCGGAGCTCTTTGCTGGACCAGGCGACCTTTATCTTGCTTCAAAACCTATAAGCATATATGCTAGCAAGCGCGAGAGAGGAATGCTGGTAATAATTGGTGGTAGTAAGGTTTATCACGGAGCTCCTATTCATGCTCTGCTTTCTGCAAGTTCTATAGCTGCATTAAGAACTGGTGCTGGCTATACTATATTATATGTTCCAAACGCTATTTTAGATGTTGTAAGGAAGCTTTCTCAAAACCAGATAGTAAGGCCGGCAGGCGAGGATTATATCTCATTTACCGACGGGCTCAAGAGAGCCATAGATAAAGCAGAGGCAATTGCAATAGGTATGGGCATAACAAAAGAGAAGGAAGCGCAAGATGCGTGCCAAAAGATTGTAAATTATGCTCTTTCAAATGGAAAGAGGGTGATTGCTGACGCGGATGCCATAAGTGCGATAACAGACATGCTTGGCGCTAAACGCATAGATACAACAAATCTCCTTATAACGCCTCATGGTAGCGAGTTCTACCAATTTTCTGGATTAAATCTAAGACATGAAGATTCTAATATCTTCGATAGAATAGAAGCAGCAAAGAAGATCGCAAAAGAGAAGGGGATTAATATATTATTAAAGGGGCACAACACAATCATAACAAACGGTGAAAAAATAAAGATTAACAGGTCTAACACCCCTAATTTGTCTACAATGGGTACTGGCGATGTGCTAAGCGGCATTATTGGGGCATTTGCCGCAATGGGAAATGATCTTTTTGAGGCTGCCGCTGCGGGTGCATATCTTCATTCAAAAGCAGGCGAAGTATTGGCTATGGAAAAGGGGAACCATATAATAGCTTCAGACCTTATAGATAAAATACCAAAAATAATGAGCGAGTTTGACAAGGTGCTGCAATGAGTTCACCATCGTATAAGCTAAAAAGAGAGTTTATCTCAGCTTTAAAAAATGCAATTAATAAGCTTGACCCAAATATAAGTATAGGTGAAGAAGAGATAAGGTCTAGTATATCAAGACCTAAAAAAGAGTTTGGAGACATAAGCTCTTCTATTTCATTTAGGCTTGCCCGCCTACTAAGGCTCTCGCCTCATATTGTAGCTCAAAAGCTTATGCCCAATCTAGAAAAGAGAGAGCTTATAAAAGAGTTTAAAGAGCTTGGTGGCTACATAAATGCATTCATCGACGAGAAGGCTTATGCAAAGCTTGTAATAAAAACCATAATTGAAAGCACCTCTAACTACGGCAGGTCAGATATGGGGAAGGGGAAGAAGGTTATAATAGAATATCCAAGCGTAAATCCAAACAAGCCTTGGCACGTTGGCCATTTGAAGAATGCTCTAATCGGTGACGCAATTTCAAACATATTTGAGTTCTGCTCGTATAATGTTGAGAGAGAGGATTATATCGATGATCTTGGCCTGCAGATTGCAGAAAGTTTATGGGGATATATACACCTTGGTGATAAGCCCGATAAGAAGTTTGACCAGTGGCTTGGTGAAGAGTATGTAAAGGTAAACAATATTATGAAGGAAAGAGATATATCTGGAGAGATAAATGAGCTGCTTAAAAAGATAGAAGATCATTCAACAAGCGAAGCGAGGATGGGAAGAGAGTTTGCAGAGAAATGTGTAGTGGCGCAGTATGAAACTGCTTTTAGCTACAGGTGTTACCACGATGTATTGGTTTGGGAGAGTGATGTGGTTAGGGCTAAACTCATTGAACGTGCTCTCAAGCTCGCTGAAGAGAGTGGTGCTCTTGAGAAACCATCAACTGGCAAATATGCAAACTGCGTTGTTGCAAATCTAGAAAAGCTTGGTAAAATTTTCAAAGAACTTGGAGGCTTGGAAGAAAATGAGAAGGTGTTAATAAGGAGCAACGGCACAGCAACATATCTGGCAAAGGACTTTGCATTTCATATGTGGAAATTCGGCATAATAAAGGGTGATTTCCTGTTTGATGAATTTATGACACAGCCTAATGGCAAGGTTCTTTATACAACCTCTGCTGAAGGAAAAGAGATGGATTTTGGAAATGCGGATATGGTAATAAATGTGATAGGCTCAGCACAGCAATATGAGCAGCTCATGCTTAAGGCTTTGCTTGCAATCTCAGGCTATGAAGAGAAGTCAAAGAATCTTGTACACTTGTCATATGGCGAAGTTGAGCTTGAAGCTGGCAGTTTGCATGGCAGAAGTGGTGGATGGATAGGCAAAGACAAAAACTATACAGCTGATGATCTACTTATTGAGGTATCTTCAAAGGCAAAGAGCTTGATTAGCAAAGATATGAGTGAAGAAGAGAAGGAGAAGATAGCAAAGGAGGTTGCTCTTGGTGCAATAAAATTTGACTTTCTTAGGGCTTCGCCTGAGAAGAAAACAGTATTTTCATGGGAAAGGGCTCTTAACTTCGAAGCTAATTCCGGACCATACTGTATGTATATGCATGCGCGTGCTACAAGAATAATCGAAAAAGCTAGCATACAGATTGATCCAGACAGTTTGGATTATTCAAAGTTAACTAGGGGCTATGATTTTGATTTGATAATATTGCTAGGTGAAATGCAGGAATACATTGAAAAAGCTTGCAAGGAGCTTAAGCCAAATGTGATAACAGATTATCTGCTTGATCTCTCAACCGTTTTCAGCAAGTTTTATGAAGCTATGCCTGTGCTAAAGAGCGATGCTACAGAGCTTAGGCTTGGTATAGTGATTGGTGTCAAGCATGCTCTAGCAAACATGCTAAATCTTCTTGGCATAAAACCTTTGGAAAAGATATAAGGATAGCAATATCTGCTTTCTTTGGTTTTACGATCCTTTGTGATGATAAAAGAAATGAATTTAAAAGTGAACGCATAATTTATATCTAAGGGCCTGTAGCTCAGCTTGGACAGAGCGGCACCGTCCTAAGGTGATGGTCACGGGTTCAAAATATCTTTATGAAAATCCCGTCAGGCCCGTAGTGGTTTAATGAAAAGCAAAGAAAAAGAACCAGAGATTGTATTAAGGCCAATAGGAAAGTTTGGCGGACTTGATAATATACATATAGCACTTATTGCGCTTGTAGCGATATTAGTTATATTAATGGCTATCATCGCGTATTCAAAGCCGCAGGTATTGGTAAGTAGCAATGCGTCAAACGCTACATGCTCAAGCTTCTGCGCAAATCAGATTGCTTTGCTTTCGATAAAACCATTGCACACAAAAAGCGAAATAATAAATTACACAGAAAGGGTTCTTGCAACATACAACTTCATAAATATGAATAGTTCTCTCGGCACATACTTACCATTTTATTCTAATGTTAGCATGATAAATGCTTCGTATAGCCCTTCATCAGGAGAGTGGTATGTTGTCGTTCCCATTAAGAACCCCGTTTCAAACTCAACCTTCTATGCTTCTTTTGAAATCTATGATAAAAATCTGACTCTTGCTCGTTCTTATATACAAACAATCTCACCAAATAAAATTTTGTCATATCAGGTGGTGTACCCTGGCGTTATCGCTATACCAGGGAAATTCGCATGTAACGTTGCTTCGCCCATACAGGTGTTCTGGTTTATAGATCCTTATGCACCTGGCTCTATATATAGTCTGGAGCAAATACTAAAGCTCGAGAACGAATTCGGGAGTAATATAAATGTGAGTGTTAAGATTTTGTTTGGTGCATACACCGATCTCATAGGTTCTAGATACGGTGTTTTCAATGCCCAGGAACTCGGCAAATATATACTTTGTGCTTCACAGCAAAAGAACTTCTCAAGTTTTGTTATAAACCTTAATGCTTTATATTCAAGCAACTATATGAATAACCAAACCTTATATACAATAGCAAAGTACTCTGGGCTTGATATGCCTATGCTTAATTCGTGCATACTAAATTCGACAACATTAATAAACAGGCAGACCCTTCTTGCAGAATACTACAATATTACAGCAACCCCCGCAGTCATTGTCAATTGCAAGTATCTAACCTTGCCTCAAACAGTTGCAAATGGTGTATGTTTTACAAATGAAACCCTTTGTAAGTGAATGAATGTATTTAATCGTTGGTATAGATCCTGGTAAAACTGCCGCACTTGCTTGTTTAGATATGCATGGCAAGCTTGTTTGCTTAACTTCAAGGAAGCTTGCAGGCATGGAATGGTTTATAGAGACGATAAGAAAATTTGGCACGCCTGTAATTGTAAGCTTTGACAAGAAATATTCAGATAAAACAATAAGAAAAATAGCAGCTGTTTTTGGTGCGCAAATCTATCTGCCAAAAACAGACATAAGTGTTGAAAGAAAGAAGAAAATGACAGAAAACGTCGACGTTGCCAACTTACACGAGAGAGACGCTTTGGTATCTGCGATCACAGCATATAATGCATACTCAAATAAGTTTAAGCAGGCTGAGAGGCTTGCAAGAGAGAACAACTTCAACGAAACAGATTACCTTAAGGCGCTTGTTGTGAAAAAATATTCGATAGATGAGGCGATAAAGGGAAAGAAGTCTGGAAGGTCAATAAGTATAGGCAGATAGCAGATAGCGTTTGCTTTTTATATATTTATTCCATATGTTTTATTGAGACCTTTTATGGATCTGCTCACCAAAAGCATAATGGCTGTTGTTGTAATAGTAATTATTATTGCATTATTGTACTATCTTATAGTCCACTTTGGTATAACAACACAGGTGAGCGAGGCAGAAGCGATAAGTCTTGTTACAAGCGATATCAAGAATTCACATCCTGGTGCTGTAATAAACATTACAAACGTCTCTCCTTCACAATATCCAGGAAGCTGGCATATAATAATGAGTGTAATATACAATGCAACAAGCCCATGCCCAAGCTTTTATGCCTATTCATTTGATTACCCAAAATTCGGATTTGTATATAGGGTCGAGAACAATTATACAAGCGATTGCATAGTATATGGTTTTTTAAATAACTCAAATTATATTATCGCTTCTTATCCTGTTGCAATAGCACGTGTTTACTCTTTTCAAGCAGCGCAAAAATATATTAAAAACTTTGGCTATTCGAATGTGAGTGCAAGCGCTTCTTTCTTTGCTAATGTATCTATATTCGGAAAGAATTACACAAATGTCTGGCGCGTTGTGTATACATCTCCTAAGGCAAATTATAGCGAGCAGTTCTACATAACGCAAGTTGGTGGAAGGCTAATAGCTAATTACTCTATACCTTCTTGAGCTGAAGAAGAACTATGCTCTTACCTTCCTTATCTTCTAGACTTTTTATCTCGAATCCGTTCTTTTTGAAGAACCCAATAGCACTGTTTGTTGCTGCTACCTCTGCAAAAACGTTTTCTATACCAAGCTTCCTTGCTGCGCGTATACATTTCCTCAAAAGTATGCTACCGATCCCCTTTCCTCTAAAGCCCTTCTTAACTATTATACCAAGCCAGCCGTTGTTTGATACATCTTTTATTATCTCGCACTCTCCCACAACGGTATCATTTTCCAAAGCCACGTAGTCTACCGCATCTCTATCCTCTATCTTAGCAAGCTTATAACCAAGAAGCGCTTCAACCTCTTCTATGTTCGGTTTTTGCACAAACCACGTTGCGGAAGGATTTTCATCGTATATCTCACTTATCAGCTCAAATAAGTCATTGAAGTCTCTGTAGCTCAGCTTTCTGATCTTCACATATAATATTTTAAGCCTTTATATATTAATATTTACTGGTATTATGGCGATAACAGAATCTACAGCAAGGAAGATACTGCGAGAGTCTGGCGCAGTCAGGGTAAGCGACTCTGCAGTTGCAGAGTTTTCAAGGCTTATAAATAGGTATGCTTATTCTATAGCGAAGAAAGCGGTAAAGCTTGCAGCGCATGCAAAGAGAAAAACAGTAGAGAAATCGGATATTGAGCTTGCAAAATAGCTACAGATTGCATAGCAGAAAGCCCACGAATTTATTCGTGGATGAATGCGGAATGCACCGACAAATTTATAAATTTATATTGAAGTATATAAAATGGTAGTGAGATAAATGAAATTGACTCAGGTTGTAAAAGTAGAAGGGGATTATGCAACGCTAGAGAATCTTTCAAAGATA
>Ga0081529_108984_pt2 | contig 53749 bp, 49 predicted proteins | sample EchGeymetagenome_FD_71012 | JGI IMG/M metagenome (GOLD analysis project Ga0081529, IMG submission 71012) | Ferrous microbial mat and aquatic microbial communities from Echinus Geyser, Yellowstone National Park, USA - transect B T=78-80 C v2... ...
ATCTAACGCTAATGAAGCTTGGACAAGTTTCCTGTACTTCTTCTGGGCAAACCTATACTCATAACCTCTGTTCTTTGTAATGAATTTTCCAGTAGACCTTCTGAAGATAAAACCCTCTGATTTTAATATGTTTAAATATTTCCTCCAAACGTTCTCCTCCTCATCAGATAATTCTTCCGTTTCTACCTTTGCGTTAAATTCTTTACTTATAGCCTTCACTAAGGCTTCTTTAAAGTCTCCTAGTTTTGGGGTTAAGTTTCCGTCTATTTCTATTGCTGCAAAGTACTCTTCTGGTTTTTTAATTGCCTTATCTGCGAATTTCTCTGGAGGGATGTTAAGGATCTTGAAGGGTAATTCTGGATCGGGTTTCCATAAGTTCGTGAAGCCATTGAAAAATACTACTTCTCTTTTATCGTTTAATATGCTAACTCCAGTTCCGCATAACTTCTTCCCTTTTACCCTTATATCGTTAGGGCTAACGTACTCAGCGTTTGTAACTCCAAGATTTTTCACAGTATCAAGGAACACTCTACCCACTAGAATATCGTAAGCTTCTGCGGAATTCTTAAAGACCTTTTGTGGAAAAATTATAGCCCATCCGCCGGTAATCTTATCCATGAATATATTACCCATTCCCAGCTTCCATCTTCTAACTAATTCTACATTATATTTCGTAACATTATCTAGTTTAACCTCTTTATCAACATCTTGGTAATAACCTAAATAAGAGAAAGGTCTGCTGAATCCTTCCATTACTATCAGTGTAGGAGGCATTTCTTTCAATTCACCAGTTGAATATGCGTATGAGAGTATTGAGGCTAGGTTAAAAATTTGGGGATCCGCTCCCTCGAAGTATAACAACCTTATATTCATATGATTTAATAATTACGTTAACTTATATATTTTGCGGACAATCTTTATTAAAATAAATTCTGTATTTCATGATATATTAAATTCTGTAAAAAATCAGTTTTAGTTAGATACTATGAATTCATCCTAATTCTTTCAGCTTATATTTTTGTATTTTACCGCTCTCAGTCTTAGGAAGTGAGGTAACGAATTTCACTTCCCTTGGATATGCATGTCTTGAGTACTTTTCCCTTACGAAGTTAATTATCTCATTCGCTAAATCACTTGAGGGCTTATAATTTGGCTTTAAAACTACGTAAGCTTTAATTATCTTTCCCTTAACTGGGTCATCTACTCCTATTACCGCTGCTTCCATAATTGCAGGATGTTGTATTAGAACACTTTCTATTTCAAATGGACTCGCCCTATATCCTGACACCTTTATTACCTCATCCTCTCTCCCGATGAACCAGAAGTACCCATCCTTATCTATTTCTGCAGCATCACCGGTTAAATACCAATCTCCTTTAAATACCTTCTTAGTTCTCTCTTCGTCATTTATATAACCTAAGAAATAGAATCCCTCACAATTCTTGTTAACTGCTATTACTCCATCGATTACAGTGACTTGATATCCTGGTGCAGGTAATCCCATACTGCCCGGTTTAACGTCAGCCTCATAACCCCAGCCGTTATAAACTACCATTCCAGATTCAGTTTGACCGTAATGGTCCTTGATCATGAAGCCTAAATTTTCCTTAAACCACCTTATAACTTCTGGATTTAATGGTTCTCCTGCAGAGCTAGCTCTAGTAATCCTTAAGTTAAATTTTTTAGGCTCTTTTACAGTTCCCATTATCATCCTATAAGCAGTTGGCACGAAAGCGAAATTAGAAATTTTAAAATCTTCAATGAATTTCAGAGTATCTTCAGGAGAGAATAGCTTATCGAAAAATATTACAGTTTTCCCGAATATTATAGGAGATATTATCCCTACTCCGAGGCCATAAGCCCAACCTGGGTCTGCTGGAGTCCAGAATACGTCATCTTCTCTTAAACCAATACCGTACTTTATGTAAACATATAGGCTATAAAGTGTTCTGAAGTTTTGTAATGCTCCCTTAGGCCTCCCCGTAGTACCAGAAGTGTATTGTAAGCCAGAGGGATCGTCGTATGAGATCTTCTCCCATTCCTCTCTCCTCAACATATCATAAGATATGGCTTCATCAAGGGATACAGAATTTCCTGTCTTTCCTGGAAATGTAATTATATTATTGAACATGTCCTTGATTTTATCGTACTGATCATCTTGTGCTAGTATAACTTTAGGCTTTCTATCTCTAGTCCTCATCTCTATTGCAGCAGGTCCGAAAGCCGTGAATAAAGGCTCATATATTACTCCTAATATCCAGCTAGAAACTAAATAAACTACTTGTTCAACTTTCTTAGATGCTAGACAAGCTACTACGTCACCTTTCTTTACCTTAAATTGATGTCTTAAAAACGCACTTAGTCTCTGAGCTTTGTCTTTTAATTGGGAGTATGATAGGGATTCCTTATCCCATTTACTATCTACTCTGAATACTGCTGTATCGCTACTATCCCTTATTAACTTATCCCTAAAATCCTTGCCAAAGTAATTTTTTACCTCATTCCAACTAAAATTTCTGACTAATTCTTCATATTTCATTAGACTAGTATTTGATAAAAAACTTAATAAGCTTATGTTAACATTTTTTACATAATTTCCAGATCGTTAGTCAATCCCTTAGCTCTTATTATACTCGCAATGTTAACTGCAGCTCTAATATGTCTTAATAAATTGAGCCTATCACCCTTAATTAATTTAAGCTTACCAGCTAGTAAGGCTACTGCTAAGTCTAATTCGCCTAACAATATGGACTTCCATATATCATAATCCCCTTCAATTATATAGTCAGCACCTCCATCTTCTTCAACTCCTAGGCACTTCCCTGCCTTTATATTTACCTTAAATTTCATATCATTATTTTTCACATTTCTTAATATAAATAATATATCCCAGTTCCACGACCTTATCTCATCTATCTCAATATTATTTATCTCATTACATAATTTCTCAGCCCATTCAAGACTAGGAAATTTCATTATTTATTGCACCTTAATGCCATATCTCAAAATGTCTTAATATATTCTCAGTAAGTACTTCTTCCTTGTAGTATTTTTTATAGAAGTCTATATCTAAGTGATGAACTTGTATCGCCATTGGTATCCATATTGGGTCAACTCTAGGGAACATTCCATATTTTGCTACTGAGTAATCTATAAACGATATTACAGCTTCCTTTATATCTTCTTTAACTTTAATCTTCTCATCTCTTCTAAGCATTTCGTAAATGTCTCTCTTCCATGCTACTAGATTAGGATCCCTATTGGGGCTCCATATTCCATCATATTCTAAGTTGTTTGGCTCCTTATATTTGCCATACTTTATGTCAAGGAAAGCCTCTACTAATTCCCTACCATTCTTATAGGATGAATCCTTACAGCCCTCTATTATAGAAAAGCTCATTTTAACGTTCTTTATTCCGACCTTATACGGCCAGATTCTCTTACTTTTCTCTGGAGGTTGACAAACTACAGCCCCTGCTTCCTCTAAACCCCTAAATTGAGGTGCAAATGCACCCATTATAGTATAATCGTAAATTCCACCGAAAATCCAATCGCCAAGACCTATAGCCTCGCTTATTAATCTTACGTTTTGAACTGAAGTTCCTACAACTACTCCAGCTACTGCACCTATTGCCCTATCTAATAGATCCATTGTCATTGGTATCTGGGAGGATAAAATCCCTTTATCTACTAATCTCTTCATCACCCCATTTTGATCTGCAAGTTGACCAGTGTTATCGTCAATTATGGGAACTCTTTCATATTCAAAATAGTGGAACAGTATATTAACTATCACCCTCGACGCGTCATATATGGGAAGCAATAAAGTACTGCCATTTTCGTTAAAGTTCTTATTAAATACCATTGCGAAGGGTAATGTACCAGCTAAGTCAGTTCTCCCATTAGCTAACTTAATGGAATAATTCTTATACCAATCTACTATTTTTCCCAGATCTTCTTCACTTTCGATTTCATATATCTTTGAGGCTTGTGGAGGTTTATAGAAGTAAACTCCATCATCAATTATATAAATTAGATCAAGACCTTGATCATTATCTGGACCGGGTATCGTTCTTCCAGTAGCGTAAATGAATGTTGCAACATTATTGCTAACTCCTAAATCTGCTAAGATTAACCCATTTGGACCTGCGGCAGCCCAGGTAATTAAAGCATTCTCTACATCAGATAAGGGTATGGGCTTCTTTTGGGACTTAAACTCTAATAATCCTTTAGGATACTCAACTACTAAATTTCCTTTTCTAATAGCCTCTCCAGTATCATATCTATATCCTAGCCCGAATCTCCTACTTCTAACGTGGGCTAGTTGTTTCATTAAGGATTCGTTCCACACTCTTCTTAATAGTTCCCTCTCCTTTTCAGATATCATATATATTTAACTATGCAAACTTCTTTTTAAAACTTTATTCTTCTCCGAGAATTTATGATTAAAGTTTATTAAGCTAAAAAAGAGACATATATATGGGAATATGAAGGGTAAACTAAACGTAAACCAAGTATTTGCCATGCCTGGTAACGCTCCTCTATATTTGAAACCACCAGCCTATTATAGGGATTGCCCAATACTGATGGGAGTATTTAAGGGAAATCCAGACGGAATTATTGAAACAATACCAGATAACTTAGACTTAGTAACATTAGGAGATAATAAGCCATTGTTCCTCTATTTCCAAGCGTATTACCCATTTTCAAGCCTTTACGGATCATACAACGAAGTTGTATTAGCCCCCTTAGTCCTTTACCAAAATCAGCCCCATCTCTTCATTTCATACATTTACGTGGATAATGACGCTGCTCTTACTGCTGGTAGGGAGATATGGGGATTTCCTAAGAAGTTTGCTAATATGAAATTAGAAATAAAGGGAGAGAGCGTAGAGGCAAGTTTAGAAAGACCAACTGGAAGAAAGTTAATAAGTGCCCAAATGAGGATTGAGAGGCAGGCGAAACTAGAGGAATTGCAATCAACTGGAATTGGTTCGTCTCCAACTCTTCTCCTTAAAATAATTCCTAATCCAGATGCTGAATCTAAACCTTCAATAGAATTAGTTAAAGTTGAAGTTAAAATGATGCCTAGAGTTTCAACGAGTGATAATTCCTTGGAATTATGGACTGGGAAATTATTACTAAACTTCGTGGAGGAAAGTTTAACGGATCCCTTATTTAAATTCGGTCCAGTGGAATTAGTAAGTGCCTATTTCGGAAGATTTGACATGATACTGCCACCTGGAAAAGTTATATATAAATATATTTAAGTGTTTAATTTTTTATTCTATAAACCTAAAGCTTGATAGTAAACTTTATATATTTTTTTAAACTATTATTAGTATAATGGAGCTATATTCATTATCTAAAATTAGAAAGTTTATAAAGGAAGTTGAAGAAAATCCCCTTAAATTTTGGTGGGAAACTAGGAATATGATAAAATGGATTGTAGAACCTAGAGATGTAGCAGAAGGGGAACCACCGAAAATAAGGTGGTATATAGGAGGGAAATCAAATATATGTTGGAATGCAATAGACTTTAATCTAGATGAAAATAAAGATAAAGTTGCGTTCTACTATATGAATGAAAACGGATTTACTAAAGCGATAACTTACTGGGATCTATTCTATGAGGTAAACAGAGTAAGTTATCTCTTAAAGGAGTTGGGAGTTAAAAAGGGAGATACTGTATCCTTATTAATGCCTAACATACCAGAGGCACTATATTTCGCCTTAGCAATATATCGATTAGGAGGGATAATAGCAATGCACTACCTTGGCTTATCACCACAGATCTTTGCTGAGAGGCTAAATGATAGTGGATCTAAAATTCTGGTAACTGCATCAAAGGGATTTAGAAATGGGAGTGAGATAAGGATTAAGGACTACGTCGATAAAGTATTAAGTGAGTATAAAACTCCCGTGGAGAAGGTAATAGTAGTAGGTAGAGGATTTTCGGATTTTAACTTAGTTCAGAATAGGGATTTATTATATGAAGACGTAGTTCCTAAGGGTAAAATTTACGTTAAACCAGAAGAGATAGAGTCTAACGATCCAGTAATAATTGCTTATACCTCCGGCACTACTGGAAAACCCAAGGGAATATATTCCTCTTTAGCATATATAGTAGCTTCAACATGGGCACTTAAGGCAGTTTTAGGATTCCGTGAGGGAGAAGACGTAATTTGGATTCTCTCAGATTTAGGATGGTTAACTTGGGGAGGGAATATTCACTTCATTCCCCAAAAGAGATTAACTGGAGTAATATTTGAGGGTTTCATAGGATATAAAAGGGAATTATTCTCAAGGGTTATTGAGAGATTTAACGTTAATTTGGTCTGGATGCCTACCACGCTACTTAACATGCTTAAAAGCTTAGGTGAGAAATCTGTAAAGGCAGGAGATATAAGTTCATTAAGATTAATACTAAATACTGGAGAGCCTCTTAACCCTGGAACATGGCAATGGTTAAGGGAGAACATGCCTGATGTATTTATCGCTGACTCATATTGGATGACCGAATATGGATTTCCCATAGCCGCAACTCCTTTTGGACTAGGTGAAATTCCCTATAAAGCTGGTTCAGCTGGGTTAAAATTCTTTGGCGTTAAGGTAGTTGATGATGACGGTAAGCCTTTACCACCTAATCAGAAAGGTTACATTGTTCTAAGCATGCTTAATCCCGCAATGGGTAGACTATGGAATGACCCTAATATGGAGAGGTTTATAAAAATTTATACTTCGAGGTTTCCCAACTACGTTTATACTGGTGATTATGGATTTTATGATGATGACGGATATCTTTACGTTTTAGGAAGAGTTGATGATATAATATTAGCTAGCGGTAATAGAGTAGGGACCATGGAAATTGAAGGGATTTTAGTAAGTAATCCCAACATAGCAGAGGCTGCTGTAGTAGGTTATAATAGGAATAATAGTTATAGAGTAGCTGCCTTTATAGTGCCTAAGGCTGATATTAACATATCAGTAGACAGTGTCAGAAATTATCTAAGAGACAAGGGATACTTAGTAGATGATATCTTCATAGTTAGGAGATTGCCTAAAACTAAGAGTGCTAAGATAATGAGGAGGTTACTTAGGGCTTTACTTTCCAATGAGCAATTAGGGGATATATCGGCTTTAGATGACATTAACGTATTAAATGAACTAAGAGAGGTTATAAATAAATAAGTTTCACTTTAAATTAGTTCACAAATATGTGCAACATTTATTTGTGTAAAATTTCTTTAATAGCTAAGGTAATTATCCCATAAAATTAAAATATTATCATTTTGTCATTTTTATGATATTTATCAGATTTTATCGTAATAAAAACCTTTAAAAACATTTTTTGTACTAATAACTAGTATGGGATGCGTAGATTCTCATGTTCATATCTGGGTAGAGGAAATTCTATCCGAGGAGATGAAAAGGAGAATAAGTGGCATTGCTAAAAACGCTGAGAATAGAACTAACGTAAATGACGTAATTAAGGAGATGGATGAGGCAAACTTAGACTATGTGGTTAACATAGTATATCCATCAAGAGAAATGTGGGGCTCTAATGAAGAAATAGTGATAAGAGCAATTGATTTCTTTAGAAAATATTCCGATAGATTTTCTATAGTTGGAGGGGTTCAAGTGAATCATTTATCCGAAAGCGAGACTAAATACTGGATAGAGAGACAATATGAGGCTGGAGTATCTGGCTTTAAGATTCATCCTCCCCATATGTGGCTTAAACCTAATGCGTATAGGCAGGAAGAGGGAGGATTGAAACAGTTAGAAATATTATATGAATTCGCACAAGACCATAAAATGCCCATTATAATTCACACTGGAACGAGCTATTTCCCATTTGCCAGAAATAAATATGGAGATCCAGTATTTGCTGATGATTTATCAGTGGACTTCCCAAAGCTTTCAATTATATTAGCTCATGCAGGAAGACCTATTTGGGTAAATACAGCATTTCAATTGACTAGAATCAGAAGGAACATTTACTTAGATCTATCAAGTATACCACCGAGGAAGGTGTTAGAATATTTGCCTAGGTTAGAGGAGATTAAGGATAAATGCCTTTATGGTAGTGATTACCCAGATATTGGAGTAAAAGGAATTAAGGAAAACTTACTTGAATTTTTACAGATACAAATCTCTAAGGAGGCTATGGATAAAATAGTTCAAATTAATCCTAAAAATTTCTTCAAACCGTTAAGTTATACTAGATAGTTTTAAGTCCTATTGAGGTCTCTTCTAAAGACTTCTTCTTAGTTTCTTTAGCCATAAATAAGGATATTATAAATGCTAAAGTGCAAATAATTCCAAATACTAATAGGGAAGCTGAGAATCCTAATAATTTAGTCATTGTAGGGAAGTATGTTACACCTAAAACTGCACCTATTCTACTAACAGAAGTTGCGAAACCTTGTCCACTAGATCTAACTGAGGTCGGAAAGAGTTCAGTTGGATAAAATAACGTTACTGCACCTGCCCATTGTTCTAAGGACACAAATGACATGAAATAGGGTACTAGAAAAGTTCCCGTAACCTTAACCAATCCTCCTAATATTAATAGGAGAGCCATAGAGCCTAATCCCACTAAAAGGACCACTCTCCTACCTAAGGAATCAATGAATAATTCTGCAATTATATAACCTATAATAGCTCCTATACCTATTAGCATTGTACCATAAAGTACTTCATAATTTGAAGGAAAAGCGAATTGCCTTAATATAAATGGGTAATAAAGCCCTATTCCATAAGAAGCTACATCAAAGAGGAACCATACGCTAGAGACGAAGATGGTAACATATAACACTTCTCCTTTAAATAAGTCCAGATAGCCCTTAACCCCCTTATTTTCATCATCTTGTCTGAGTAAATTATTGTCCTTTATAATTCCCTTAGAGATTAGCCATCTCGGCGATTCGCCGAGACGTATTCTGATGAGAATTATAGGAATAGATATTATAGCCCCAATCAGGAACACCCATCTCCAGAAATAAGGTCCTAACGGTAATAAAAATAGTGTAACTAAGGCTGAGAGAAGGGTTCCTATCCAATACATAGATACGCTACCAGTTAGATATCTTCCCCTACTAAATGAGGGAGAGAACTCAGCCATTAAAGTACTGCTGACCGGATAATCACCGCCTATTCCTATCCCTAAAAGTAATCTTGAAATAAAAAGTTCGAGGAAGTTTTGAGATAATGCTGAAGCTAATCCAAATACTGCAAAAAAGATTAAATCTATTCCCATTATCCGGCTCCTTCCCATCTTATCTGATAACCAGCCAAATAACATAGCCCCAAATATCATGCCTATTAATGACGCTGACGTGATTAGTCCCGTTTGTATTGATATTAATTTAAATTCATTTGCAATGAAATAAACAGCAAAAGATATTACGGATAAATCATATCCGTCTAGAAAGAAACCTGCAGATGAGACAAAGAATGACTTAACCTTAATGCTAGTGGGAACATTATCGAAATATCCCATAAATTATATAATGATAAATTAAAATAAAACGTTTACTCATTTATAGTTAACTGATATATTAAAAGATTTGTCGAAAAGCTTAATTTTTACGAATGTTAAGAACTTAGTGATGAAAATAAGCGATATTAAAACGTATAGAGTTAAAATACCATTAAGAGAGTCTATACAATTCTCATGGGAACCATTTCCTAATACCCACTTTGAATTTATATTAATAGAAGTTGTAAATAGTAAGGGTATTAAAGGGTATTCTGCGACACAGTTTACAGCACAGACTGAGGTTGCGATAAGGGGTTTAAAACCATTATTAAAGGGATTAGATGTTGAGGACTTCTTAGCTAATGATAGGCTTCTGGAATTGGGTAGTTGGTTTTTCGGAAGGATAGGCGCTATTGAAGTAGCCCTATTGGATCTCTTAGCTAAGGAAGAGAACTTACCATTATATAAACTATTTAGGGGAAATAGAAAGAGAATTAGGGTATATGCTAGTACCGGAAGATTAGCCAAAGCCGAGGAAATCATTAATTTAATTAAAAAATATTATGATATAGGTATTGACATAGTTAAAATAAGGTTTCACAGAATTACTATAAACGATGATTTAAACATAGTTAAAGAAATAATAAAGGAGTTTGGAGAACAAATCAAAATTGCAGTAGATGCTAATCAAGCTTGGGGATTAGTTTCCCCGTTCTGGAACAGATATGATGCGTTAAAAGTAGCTAAGGAGCTAGAGAGATACAATATAGAATGGTTAGAGGAACCTCTTTTTAAGGACGACATAGAAGGTTATGCGTGGTTAAGAAGAAATACTAGTGTTAAGATAGCCGCTGGAGAACTGGAGCATAACTTCTGGATATTTAAAAAGTTTATTGAAGAGAATGCTTTAGATATAGTTCAAGCTGATGCAATCTACTCTAATGGAATTAGCGAGTGCATTAAGATAGCCTTAATGGCACAAGTTAATGGTTTATTATTCTTACCCCACGCATGGGATCCAGGACTAGGATGGTTAGCTAATTTGCATTTAACTGCAAGCTTACCAGAAAGTTTAACTCCTTATTTAGAAACTCCTTTAGATCCATTATGGTGGTTTAATGATGTAATTCAGTTTGCCTTTAAGGAAGGAATAGAAATACAGAACGGTTATGTGAGAGTACCAGAAAAAGAGGGCCTTGGGATTGAGTTGGATATGGAAAAGATTAAAAAATTCATTACATAGCTATTTTTGACTTAAAATATTTGAATATTTGTCTCTTAAAGCCTTCTTATCTGTTTTTCCCGTACTAGTCTTAGGAAGCTCTACTTCTAAAATTATAATCTTATCTGGAACCCACCATTTTGGAATAGCGCCTTGGCTTACAAATTTATTTAGATGCTGTATTATGTCATTTTCAGTTAATTTTCCCTTATATTCTTGTTTAGGAGCTACAATTGCAACTGGTCTTTCTACCCACTTTTCGTGTTTAGCGGCTATTACTGCGACCTCAGCCACTCCAGGATGTGTGGATATTAAATCCTCAAGCCTAGTACTAGGTATCCACTCTCCTCCGCTCTTTATGACGTCTTTTACTCTATCTATATAAGCAATGTATCCTTCTTCATCCCAGATCGCTAAATCTCCAGTGTGAAGCCATTCTCCTCTCCAAGTCTCCTCTGTCTTCTTAGGATCTTTATAATACCCTCTGGTCATCCACGGTGCTCTAACTACTATCTCGCCCATGGTTTTCCCATCTTTAGGAACATCTTTCATATCTGGGTCTACAACTCTAATGAAAACTAATGGAGCCGGTCTTCCTGCTCTATATAAAATGTATTCCTCTTTCTTCTCTTCCGACCAGTTCTCCATTTTAGGTTTGAAAGTTAAACCTCCCATCAGAGGGGCAGTTTCAGTCATTCCCATTCCTTGAGATATTAATATCCCTTTCTTCTTAGCCTCCTCATATAAACCCTTAGGAATTGCTTGCCCAGCAACAATAAATTTAAATCCTCTTAGATCATAGTTTGCCAATTCTGGACTGTTAATAATCAAATAAAGCATAGTTGGGACTCCTGCAGTATATGTTACCCCTTCCTCTTTAATTATCCTTATAATGTAATTCCAGTCATATCTTCCTGGATATACGGATTTCATTCCCAATAATAAAGAGGAGTAAGGAGATCCCCATCCATGAGCATGAAACAAAGGCGGTATCTGTAACCAAACATCTTTATGAGTTAAGTTTAAGGGTGGTGCATTCCATACACCAGCATTTACTACAATACTATGGAGCACCATATCCCTATGTCTGAAATACGTTCCCTTAGGTAAACCAGTAGTCCCAGAGGTGAACACTAAGGTAGCAATAGTATTTTCGTCAAGTTCTGGAGGAGTATAATTTGGGTCTCCTTCTCTACTTAACTTCTCATATTCATAAACTTCAACATTTGATAACTTTACGTTAATATCTTCGTTTTTATCACTCATTACTATAACCTTCTTTACTGTAGGTAGTTTAGGAAGTAAGGAGGACAAGAGCGGAAGGAAATCTTCGTTGGTAAATATTATCTCATCCTCAGCTACGTTTATAGTGTGTGCCATTTCTTCTGGGGATAATCTTACATTAACCGTATGCATTACTGCTCCAGACATGGGTATTGCATAGTATAATTCTAAAAATCTGCTTGTATTCCAATCCATAACACCTATCCTAGTACCCAAATTTTCCTTATCGCCTTGTTTTATCTTAAATTGACTTAACACGCTCCCCATTCTCCTCGCTCTTTCGTAGAGTTTAGAATAGGTTAGTCTAACTTTAGGAGCCTTAGGGGGAGCGTAAACAATTTCTTGATCAGGATAGGCATAAGCGGCCCATTCTATTATCTTATCTATAGTTAATTGGTAGTCATAGAGAGGACTTACCATCTTATCTCAAAAATATTTGATTTAACCTATTTAAAAAGTTTGTTAGATATAGAATCGATATTTTTATTTAATACATTCTTACCCTTGTAACTAAAAGTTTAGACTCAGATTCTACCACAATTTCGTTATTTTGGTTTTTTATAAGGGATCTTATTGTTACTACACCGCCATTGTACTTTTCGACTGGTTTTTTATCTATCACCTCAGCTTCTCCATAAATTGTATCTCCAACCCTAACAGATTTTAAGAATTTAGTATGCATTTCTAGAAATGCTATCGCGGTTCCAGCAACTAACATACCCATATGTCCAGAAAGTAAAGTTATAGTTAATAATCCATGAGCAATTCTACTTCCAAATATAGTTTTCTTAGCGAAGACATCATCTACATGTAAAGGGTTAAAATCACCACTTAATCCTGCAAAAAGGACTATGTGAGCATCTGTTACCGTTATCCTAGGAGATACGAATTTCATCCCTATTTCGAAATCATCGAAAGTTAGAGGCGATGTTTTAGTTGAGGACATATTTATAAGCTATAAAAATCGTTTAATAAACTTTTCTATTGTAACTTGATTTTTCAAAATAATAGATAACTTAATAAAAAATAAAAATAACTTACTGGACTTTTCTTAACTCGTATATAAAATAGCCCTCGGGTTCCCTCCTCACTATATTTACTTTTACCTTCATTCCCACTTTTATATCTTCAGGTTTCTCATTAACCCACGCTAAAATATTTATTCCCTCTTTCAGCCTTGCTATACCAACTATGTAGTCTTGATAGTGCATGAAACTAACAGGTTTAACGGTTATGATCGTGTAAGTTAATAATTCTCCCTCTCCAGAGAGCTCTATAGTATCAAGACCAGATACTTTACACTTAGTACAGTCATCTTGAGGAGGGAAGTATATTGAACCGCATTTAGGGCATTTAGTTCCTACAATTTTTCCCTTAGATAACTGGTCAAAAAACTTATATATTCTCCCTATAGGAATCATAAATCTCTGTGTTAACTCCCTAACGTCTACCCAAAGAAGATTGGTATTCTTTAAATCTCTCATTATAGGCATTCCACTATTCTTGATCAGTAGATCTATCTGCTCTAAAGCCTTTTTATCGATTTCATTAAATTGTTTCCCTCTAATCTCAGTAACGCCCATTACTATCACACTGAAGGCTTCTTTGTGGAAAATATTGTAACATATGCGTAGTGTCCCGTTCCTCCTACGTTGTGTGTTATTCCCATACCGTTCCTAACTTCTACTTGTGTTCCTTTGTGTGCTCTATATAATAATTGTCTTGTTATTGATACTGCCATGCTTACTCCAGTTGCCCCTATTGGGTGTCCCTTTGCTTTCAACCCTCCATCAACGTTTATTGGTATTTTTCCACCTATGTATGTTTGCTCTTCCCTAGCTAGTAAATGTCCCTCACCTCTTTTTGCGAATCCTAAATCTTCATATGCCATTATCTCCGCTATTGTGAAACAATCATGCACATCTGCTACGTCGAAATACTTCCAACTATTCTCAAAATCAATTTTAGCCTTCTTATACGCTTCCTCAGCAGCCAATCTTGCGGCATCTATTGATATGAAATCGTCTCTTTTAGATAAATTAGCTGTTCCAGATTTAAACCCTTGTGAAACTATCCATACTGGAGAGTCTGTTATTTTTTTAGCTACTTCTTCTGATGCCAATATTATAGCCGCAGCACCATCAGTTATTGGGCAAGCATCGTATACCTTTAATGGATAAGCTACAACTCTGGACTTCATATATTCGTCCATTTTTATTTGTTTTTGAAACATGGCATAGGGATTAAAGCTACCGTAATAGTGATTTTTAATAGCAATTTGTCCTAAATCCTCTTCCTTCATTCCGAATTTAGCCATACGACGTGTTGCATAGAGTCCATAATATCCAGGGAAAGTTAATCCGAAATTCTCAAATTCCCAGAAGTAATTCCCAGCTCTCCCCATCATTTCTACGGCAACTGGATTAGGTGATTGGTGCATTTGCTCTACTCCAATTACCATTGCCATTTTAGCATCCCCTGACTTAATTGCTTGGTAAGCTATTCTTAAGGCTGCACTGCCAGTAGCACAGGCAGCTTCAACTCTCATGGTCCCTTTAGGTGCTAAATTACAATACTCTCCTATTACTATCGCGGAAAGAGGTTCTGAACTCCACCCACCAGCATTGCCTACCACGAACATATCTATATCCTTCTGGTCTAAATTAGACTCCTCTAAGGCTTGTTTTACCGCTTCCCATGCTAGTTCCTGGAGATTAACATCTGTTCTATTTCCGAATTTGCTGTGACCAGTACCTACTATTGCAACATCTACCATATCTATATATTAGTGTTAACTTCCTAATTAACTTTTCGTTCTTTCATAATATAAATTTTATTTCAAGTTAATTTTATGAAGTATATCTTGGAACCATAAATATCATAAAAGTTTTTTAAGTTATTAATTATACACTCTAATAGTGATAGCAAATGTTATTGGGTTTTTCCAGTAGATATGAAAAGGTATATCAAGGTTTGGCACTTGACCTAATAGCGGAAACTGTAAAGGAAGCTTTAGACATGGCTAAACTAGAACCTAAGGACATAGATGGAGTTATAACTACGTGGTTGCCATGGATTTTCGATGGTACTTTAGCAATAGGCTTTCCAGAGAATTATATTAGTGAGTACTTAGGAATAAGGCCTAAATTTACAGACTTAGTTCAATATGGAGGAGCTTCGGCTTTAGAAATGTTTTATAGAGCTTATAAGGCAGTAAAAAGTGGTGAGGCAGATAGAGTTTTATGTGTAATAGGAGGTAAGGGAACTTTAATGAAAAAACAATTAAGAGAAGGAGGATTAGAGAGATTTTCAGAAGTTGAGCTACTAAATATACTAAGGAATAATCCCTTTGATGAATTCATAAGGGTATATCAAGAAATGGATCCTATATCTTTTTACGCAATGGTTGCTGCTAGACACTCGAAATTATACGGAACTACTGATGAACAAAGAGCCTTATTAGCGGTTCAGCAGAGATATAATGCAAACTCTAATGAGAGGGCTTTATTTAGGGGTCCTCTAACAGTTAAGGACATTATAAATTCGCGAGTGGTATCAACTCCTCTTCATCTTCTTGAAATAACTTATCCTATAGATGGCGTTTTAGCCTTTATAGTAGGTAAGGGGACTTCACAGCTGAGGTCGATGGATGTAATATCCTATGGAGATGCAATATGGCCAGAGTTTTTCGCCGAAAGGGATGTGGATATTGTTTATACTCCCACAATCGAGAGTGCTAAGAAGATAGACTTCAATTTAAATAAGATCGATGCTTTCGAAATATATGACGCTTTTACAATAATGGTATTAACTGAGCTAGAAGATTTGGGTTTAACCGAGAAAGGAAAGATAGGGAAATTCGTGGAGGAGAATGATCTGACGATAAAGGGTAGCATACCAGTTAATACTGGAGGTGGAAGTTTAAACATGGGACAGCCTGCATATATGAGTGGGATAATCATCCTTGAAGAAGCGTTCCTGCAATTTAATAACATGGCTAAAGGACATCAAGTAAGCGGAGCTGATTATATATTAGTTAATGGCTTAGGGGGTTGGAATACACACGCTACCACATTAGTAATAGGTGAGAAAAAATGAACTTAAATGAAATAATTCAAACCTATTACGAGTACTTTAATAAGGAGAAGTTGCCTTATATTAAGTGTACAAATTGCGGACACGTGTTTTATTATCCCAGAGCAATATGTCCGAAATGTTTATCTAAGAAACTGTTAATTATGGAGAGTAAGGGAGAAGGTGAAATATATTCTGAAACTAAATTTGTTAACGAGAAAGGACAAGTTACTATAGTAGGCTTAATAAAGCTTGAGGAGGGGTTTATGATTTACGCTAACATATTAACTAATAGGTTAGAAGACGTGAGTATGAATAAGAAGGTTAAAGTAAAGTTTAAGGAGGTCATTAAGGAGCAGAAATTCCCGTTCTTTACTATTATAAGCTGATCTTAATGTTTTCCTTTTGTTTAATATACTTGATCATACCATCACTTATCCTTTTCCTTACAGCGTTTATGTCCTCTAAATATTTTAGATGTGCTAAAGTCTCTCCCATAGCTAAGTACTTCTGAGAGGGATCTAACTCATCCCATCCATTATATTTCAACTTCCATTTGATTTTACTTGCAATTTCGTAAGCCGCTAATTCTCTATTTCCCATCATCTCTAACATTTCGTTTAACCTTTCCTCGTGGTGTTTTATTAATTCCCTTATCCTCTCCTCAGTGTTCTCTATAATTCTTCCGTGAGCTGGCAGGGATTTCTTCACTTCTAGGCTGGAAATTCTCTTTAGGGACTTTAGATATTCGTTTAATGGATTACAATTCTCTTCGTATAAACTTACATTGGGTGTTATGTCAGCTAATAATGTATCCCCAGATAAGAGTAATTTATTCTCTTCATCATAAATGCATATATGTCCAATTGTATGTCCAGGAGTGAATAAGAACTTTAAGTTATATAGTTGCTGACTATCGTTAACTGTTTCGACATTATTAAGTTCCCCTACTCTAGAGTAAATATTAGCCCTAAATCCAGAGGTGAAATCAAATGCTATGTCTAAAAGTTGTTGCGAAGCACCATTCAATTTTAGGATTTTGATCATCTCATCATATCTATATTTAAATCTCTTTATGAAATTATATTCCACATTACCAATTATTATTTTAACCTTAGCTAGCTTACTTAAAAGATACGCCAAACCTATATGATCTATATGAAAATGCGTTATTATAATTTCGTTAATATCGCTAATTTTCATACCTAAATTTTCCAATTCTTCAACTAATGATGATATTGATCCATATGAGGGACTTCCAGTATCGATTAATATATTCTTATCATTAAGAGTTAGTAGATAAGCGTTTAAACTTTCGATTGCCAAATCCGGTAATTTAATCGAAAGTTTGAATAAATTCTTAGTTATGCTTTCTGGCATGAGATAATCTAATTGCGTTATTATAAATAAATCTTTTCTTTTAAGATAAATTTATAGTCTCTTATTACGTCCTAGTTTATTATGAGTCTAAAAAATAAGCTTCACGAACTATTTGAAAGTATAGACGTAAGAGGCATAGAGGATTTACCAAAAAAGGGATTAAAAATAGGAATAAAGTTTGGAAATTGTTATTTTACTGTAATTTTAGATAAATCCAAGATTAGCGTAGTGGAAAATAAATTAGATAACTTAGATAATGAAATAATAACGGACGAGGAAAGTCTAAATCAGCTTCTTGAGGGAAAAGTGTCATTAATAGACCTCATTATACAAGGTAAGTTATATATAAGCGGGAAGTTAAGCAATTTACTGAAATTAGTTGAAGTATTTAGGGCTAAGGCAATTAACTTAGGATTTGAGGGATCTAGTTTATATAATGTTTTAAAGGCTGTTTTTGAGGGTATATGTAATAAAAACGAGGATATTCTAAGGCACATAAAGAACTTTAATGTCACTTTTCAGTTCAGCGATTTTGAAGGAAGTATTTGTTGTCTTATAATAAATGATGGTAAATTCATCGTTAAAAATGGGAAATGTGAAGGAAAACCTACGGCTTCCATATCAGCAAAAAGAGAAGTATGGAATAAAATATTTAACGGCGAGGAAAGTGTAGGTACTGTTGCAATGAATGGTGAGGCAAAAATAGAGGGTAACTTAATTCAAGCATTTAAATTAAAAACGATAATTGATAAAATATTTTAAAGTTAAAATATATATTCACTCATTTTTTCCTTAACCCATCTTGGGAAGTACATATAATACTCTCTCGGGTAAGCTTTCCTTAAACCGTCATATGTAGCCTTAACTAGTCTAGGCTTATCCCTATCCCTTAAAACCTTAACCAATCCCTTAGCTTCTAAGGAATTTATTATCTCAACTAACTGTTTCTCGTCACACTCTATAAACCTCTTAATATCGTTAAGCTCCATGAAAAGTCCCGGATTTACTAAATAGTCTCTAGCTAAGACTCTCAATATCTCCATTTCTCCCTCCTCTCCTCCCTGAAGTTTTTCCTTAGTTATCGACTTTTCAGAAACGGTAATGGGTACTTTAAGTTCTGGATGCGATATCCTTATCGGAGTTTTCAGATCATCAGCCATAGCAGTTAGTGCATATCTAACTATAAACCTCTTCAAAACCTCACTAGTACCTCCGCCTATGGTTCCTAGTTTAGCGTTCCTATATATGGCTTCAACTGGATAAAACTTTGTCCATCCATCTCCTCCCATAGCCTGAATAGCATCTCTAGAAGCCTTTTCTACTGCTTCGGTAGAGAAAGCTTTTAATACATTCGCGTCTATTACTGGATCTACGCCTTGATCCATTAAATAAGCAGTATAATAGGTTAATAGCCTAGTAATCCTATAATCTATTATAATATCAGCCAACTTATATTGATTAGCCTCATATTCAAACGTAGGCTGATTAAACTGAACTCTTCTTCTAGTATAAAATGCCACATATCTGGCTAATTCCCTTAATAGACCAACTTGTTGAGCACCTATGACTAGCCTTTCAAAATTAAGACCAGATACTAAAATCCACCATCCTTGCCCCTCTTCACTTAACCTATTTTCTACTGGAACTTCAACGTGATCTAAATCCAAATAACCATTTAGTAATCCGTCAAATCCTTGAAGTTCATTTATCTTTTCCACATGAAAACCTTTCATTCCCTTTTCCAATATGAAAGCAGAAAGATGAGAATATGACTTCCTCGCCTTAGAGCTAGGATCAGTAACTGCGTAAACTACATAAATGTCTGCCATGCCTGCATTAGTTATAAACCTCTTCTTACCGTTTATAATATACTTATCTCCCTCTTTAATAGCTATAGTTTCAGCACCTGCAGCATCGCTACCAACGTAAGGTTCAGTTATACATACAGCTCCTACAGTACCCTTAGCGAACTTAGGTAACGATTTAGCTTTCTGCTCTTCATTTCCGAACCTTAGAATCTGATAAAGCCCTCCGAAAAGTGTAGTAGCGAAAACTCCTCCTACAGATCCCAGATTACTTATGTACTCTGATATTATCGCAACGCTTGTATAGTCCCCTCCCATGCCTCCATATTCCCTGGGTATTACAACACCCCACCAACCCTTTTCTACTATCTTTTTATGTAAATCCATAGGATATTCGTTCTTCCATAACGCTTCTTCTGCTCTACCTCTATTTTCCTCTACGAAATTTTCCACTTCCTCTGCTAAACTCTTATGCTCTTCTTTCCACCAGGGTAAAGGTTCCACCAAGATATATCACTAATCAATTTAATTGAGAAACATTAATAAACTTATTTTAAGCAGTTAAATCACTCGTAAAAATATGAATTAAAAAATTATTTTGATTTCGCGTCTCCTATTGCCATTTTTATTACTGTTAAAATGTCCTCTTGACTTACCATTGGCATTTCCCATCCATTCCTAGAATATAATTCAGATACCTTTTTACTAATTTCTTCTAAATTGTTTATTTCAATTCCCTTTAAGCTATTCTCGAAATCAAATAAATATTGCGTAGGACTACAGTAAAAATCTCCGCTAATCATAATATCCTTAATAACCTTTTTATCAGTTAATAAATGAACAACGAGTAGCTTTCTAGCCTTATATCTTGCGAATCCTAAAACGTGATTTGGTGGTATATTTGCAAACCTCTTACCACTGGACCTTAAGTATAAATGCTCTTCAGAGGAGGCAATTTTTCTATACTCCTCTCTGATCTTTTTAGCTTCATCTGAAAGTTCATGCTCCTCTAAATCTAACCTTAAGGTCTCTCCGAAACTACTCACAAAGGCATTGTAAACTTCTTCCATTGATGGTTTATAGCCAGTTTCCTCTTCAACTGAAGAAACATAATCTTGAGGACCCTTAGCAGTCTTATCCTTAAACTTCTCTGGAGGGATTCTCAAAACTTTAACCATCTCTTCCACGTTTAACTTGCCTATTCCTATTACCATGTTAAGGACTAATGTATTGCCTATTGTAGTGAATCCGAAGCCAGTTATTTTCTTATGGCTTTTAGGAGAACCAACTCTAACATCTCCTATATGATCATACCATGCTCCCTTAACCTCTAATTTGTAATATGCATGAGCTGTAGCCGAACCTATTTGACAGAATGCCTTGTCCATGTTAGGAAAGAAATCTGAAGGTATGGCCATATATAGTGCCATACTTGAATTTTTGTCACTATATATTGTACCTCCACCTACACCTAATCTCCTTACAACTTGAATACCCCTTCTCTTGGCCTCCTCTAAATTTACTTCAGTATCTAAGTCTTGGAAATACCCTAAACTTACACCACTAATTTTACTGCCTACAACAGCCATTATAGGAACGTTTAGTCTTCTAGACTCCTCAACTAATGAAGCTGGAATTGCTACACTATCTAGGAGATCCCCGTTTTTAATTAACATACTCTTTCCTTTCATATTAAATGATATCTCGTTAAAATTCCTAATAAAACTTTCTTTAGCCACTTTCCTTGAAAAGTAGAGATTAGATCACACATCCTAAATTAGATAAAAAATATTAACACATTGACCGATTAAAACCTTTGCTATTAAATAAAGTATTCATTCTAAAATGTTTCAAATATAAGTGTAATGATTAAAGATGAAATATCATATAAAAAATTTAATTAAATAAATTTGTCTAGTTTACCTTTCAATCTCAATAAGGATTCAAATAGAAAGTATTCACCTCATATAAGTTCACTGCTAACTCCTAATTCTCGTTTTTAAAAATAGCACACGTTAGTTAAAGCTCTTGGTATTTTAGAGTTAATTAAGTAATTCTCTACAAGACTTTCTATTGTATTCTTAGCGAATTCCCAATAAGAGAGTTTAAGTAACGATAAGGCAGCTATTGCAGTAGCTGAAGTATCTTTAATTGTTTTATTATTCAAATTCCAATATGCTATGTAATCCCTGGGAACATTTTTAATCCACCATTCTGATGTCAACCTTGCAACACTTAAAACTACCTATCGTAAAAGGATTGGGTAACGAAGCTATCCTTACTAACGCAAAAAGCAACGTGCTGCTTGGCACGATTTTCAGCAATTTCTATAAGGCTTTCCTCTCCAGTGATCTTTGAAGTGTAAGCTAATAACGTTGATACGATTACCCATCTTTGTTAGTTTCAACGAAGTCAACTTCATTAATGCTAATAGAGTTAAGAAAAGCTATTTCAATTTATTAAGCGGCATAATTTTCAACTTACTATCGTACTGTTTAGCTAAGTTCTTACCTCCTTCTACCGCTATCCTTCTAGCTGTATCATGGTTAAATAAGATATCAGCTATTGTAGACCATACCTTAGACCCCAAATTCATTTTACAAAAATAATTGCAGGGCATAATTCTTTCTAACCAAGAAATTTTTGTAATTAGAGAAAAAGTTAAGATAGATGAAGTGGTATTACTTTACGGGAGAAACACTTGACAACACCAGACTACATCTCCCCTAAAATACGTGTGCAAATCGAGGAAAAATTATTTTCCATCATAAACTTCAAGGGAAGAAAGGCAGAAGAAGTCAAGAAAACACTTGTAACAGCAGCACTAACAAACGATTCCGTGGAAAACAAGACAAAAGAGCTTGGCATATCACCACAGACAGTTAGAAACTACGTGGAAGAACAACCACAAGTAATAGACCAAAACAATCTCCATCAAGGAACTAGGTGGAAGAAAACGTGTAAAAATATCAATAGACTGGACATCAATAGAATACAAGGAAAACCAGTAGAAGGACTAAGCGGATCAGAAAAAGGCTACGCGTGGAATTACGCAACGACAAGAGTAAAGTGAAAAACACTAACACTAGCATTCACACACGTAGAATGACCAGACTAGAGATAGTTGAAAATCTAATACAACAAATACTAGCATTGGGCCTAGAAATAGAACTAGTAGCACTAGATGCCGGTTTCTACTCAGTAGACGTGATCAACTACTTGTCAAGGTTTAACTTCATCATTGGAGTACAAGTGGAAAAGGTTGGGATACATAGAAACTTTAACGGAGATTATACTGCAAAATCAAACGGTAAGAAGGCAACTTTCAGGCTAATAGTACATCATGGTAGGGAAAAGGAGTACTTGGCAAAGGGGACAAACCTAGACGTAAATAGGAGTATTGTTATGAAATGGTATGACAAGGTTAGGACGCCAATAGAAACATCATACAAGTTGATTAAGTCTTTCCTAATCTTTACCTCATCAAGGAGTTGGCTATTCCGCCTGTTCATCTTCGTACTAGCAATGTTAATCTATACACTATACTTGCTCCTCAAGGGGACAACGAGCAAGGAAGATTTCCGCTTACTCCTAACTATCTTGCTCTTGCAAGATAATATTACTACTTTACAAGAATATCTAGTTAAATTATTTTATCCACTTTTTAACTCCCTTGAATTATTTTCGGGGTGATGAATTTGGGGTCTAGGGGATAATAGAATGTGGACCCTCTGAATACTGTAGGTAAGAGGATATTAAAGCTGTGAATATAGTATCTATTATCATTAGTTTAGCGTTCTCTAAACTATCATTGAGTACTTTAGATATTGAAATGTTATTAGCCCATCCCTTAGCCTCTTCTAAAAAGGATTCAATAGAAACCCTCTCTGCTAGAAAATTAATATCTTTTCCTATTTTCAAAAATAAAGTTTATTAGCCTTATAGCATAATTTAAGATATGCCCATATTCTCAAAAGTGGGTGTAGTAGGAGCCGGAACGATGGGTCACGGTATAGTAGAAGTTGCAGCTATATCTGGATATCAAGTATATTTAAGTGATGTTTCTCAAGATATATTAAATAATGCATTAGAAAAAATTAGATGGAGTTTACAAAAATTAAAAGAAAGTGGAAAACTTAAGGAAAGTATTGATACTATAATAAGTAGAATAAAGCCTACAACTAATCTTAACGATTTCGCCGATGCTGACTATATTATAGAGGCTGTAGTAGAGAACTCTGAGGTAAAAAGAAAGATATTTTCAGAACTAGACGGAATAGTCAAGCCAAATGCCATATTTGCCACTAATACGTCTACAATACCTATTTCTACACTTGCAGAGGCCACTAAGAGACAAGATAAATTTATAGGACTTCACTTCATGAATCCCCCAGTATTAATGCCCCTAGTTGAGATCATAATGGGCAATAAAACTAGCCAACAAACCTTAGAAATTACTATTGAATTCGCTAAAAGTATAGGAAAAGATTACGTTATTGTTAAGAAAGACGTTCCTGGGTTTTTAATAAATAGGATAAATGGAAGGACTTTCGCTGAGGCAATCTTAATGTATGATGAGGGATACCAGAAAGAAGATATAGACGCTATGACCAGATTTAGACTAGGAATGCCAATGGGTTTCTTAGAACTTTTAGATTTCACTGGGATAGATGTTTCCTATAGTGCTGCATTAGAAGCTATAAAGAGAGGTGAGAAAGAGCCACCGCATTTTAAGGTTTTAAAGAAGATGGTGGAAGAAGGTAGATTGGGCGTAAAAAGTGGAAAGGGGTTTTACACATATAAGAGTAAAATTTACGAAAGACCTAAAATAGTCCCCACTGATAGTATGTATTTAATAAATCCCTTAAGCATAATCGCCCCTGCAGTAAACGAGGCTGCATGGTTAATTAGGAACAATATCAGTAGTGCTGAGGACATAGAAAAGGGAATGGTTAAGGGAATGAATTGGCCTCAAGGACCCTTAACGTTTGCCGATAAGTTCGGAATAGACAACATAGTAAACTTCTTAGAACAGAGATACCATGATACTGGTAATGATTATTATAATCCAGATTCACTACTTAAAGAAATGGTAGAACAGAAGAAATTAGGAGTCAAATCCGGAGAAGGTTTCTTTAAATGGAATTACGAGAAAGTAGACTTTGGGCCAGTAAGATATGAAAAACTTCACGATTATGCTAAAATAACCATGAGAAGGGCTGAAAAACTAAATGCATTAAATGAAGCTATGTGGACTGGGCTAACTCAGGCTTTCAATAAGGCTAAGGAAGATAAGGATGTTAGAGCTGTTATCATTATGGGCGAAGGTAGAGCTTTTTGCGCTGGTGACGATATAGAAATGATGCACTATTGGGAGAATACAGCTAGCGTAATTGAGTGGAGTCAAAAGATTTCCTCTCCGTTAATAGATACCCTAACTGATTACCCTAAGCCAATTATAGCAGAAGTTAACGGATTAGCATTTGGCGGAGGAATGGAACTGCTAATATTGTTTGATATAGTTATAGCTAGTGAAGATGCTACGTTCGCAATACCAGAAGGATTAATAGGAGCTTTACCACCCTTAGCGTCATCAATAGGAGTTGGATTCATAAGTAGAAAAATAGCTAGATATGCGTTAACTGGTGAGTGGCTAAGTGCGAAACAAGCCAAGGAATTGGGATTAGTAGACACTGTAGTGCCTCCAGAACAATTAGAGATAACTGGAGTTGAGATAGTTGAGAAGGTTAAGAGAGTGGCGCCATTATCCAGTATGTCTATTAAGAGGGCTATAAACTCGATAAGAAACTCCTATCTGGACAACTTGCAGATAGCATCACAAGAATTGACAATTTTATCAACTACAGAAGACTTTAAAGAAGGTATGAAAGCGTTCATTGAGAGGAGACAACCTAGATACAAAGGAAAATAAAAAATAATTTCGAAATTTAATTAATTTTCTCTCATTTCTATTTACCAATATAAGCTCAAGGTGGTTTATACTTTTCTATTTACATTTATACTTTACTTCAACTAATAGTGTAGAAAATATCTTAATGTAACTATTACTAAGAAGTTGACTTAAAGAGAAGCTAAAAATAAACAATAGTTGATCATTAATCTAAAGCTTCCTAAATTTTTTTAAAACTATAACATTAGATTATAAAAAACTTTTTAAAATATCCCTTTTATATGACGTTAAAAGTCAATTAACTCCTTAATAGCAACGTGTTCATATTAAGTGGAAGAAATACTTAAAATAGTTAAATTATATAAATAAATGATGGCTAAAGTCTTCATAAATGGTTTACCATCAACAATGATGGATGATTTTCAATTAAATGTAATTAATTTGCTTCAACATGCTGCAGAAAACTATGGAGAGAGGGAAATAAAGTCTAGAAAATTAGATGGTAAATTAGAAGTATTTAATTATAAGACTATTTACGAGAGGGTAAAGAGACTAGCAAATGCATTAGAATCATTAGGAGTTAAACCTACTGATAGAGTTGGAGTATTAGGATTTAACACTCACAGATATTTTGAAGCCTATTTCGGTATAAGCGGTATTGGTGCAGTAATGGTTGAGATGAACTTTAGACTCTCACCAGAGGAATTATCTTACATTGCTAAACACTCTAAAGTTAAAGTAATATTTACGGATGAGCAATTAATACCGATAGTGGAGAAAGTTAACGATAAGGTGAACTCCGATAAGGTCGTGATTATGACCGATAAGGAAAGAACTCCCTCTACTAAAATTTCTAAAGTTTACCATTATGAGGACTTACTTAAAAGTAGTTCTCCAAATTACGACTTCCCTATAATCGATGAGAAATCCGCTTGTTTTGCTTGTTACACTTCCGGTACTACTGGAATGCCTAAAGGAGTTTATTATTCACATAGGGCCATAGTATTACATTCTATGGCAGTAATTCAAGCAGTTCCCGTAAACACTAATGACGCACTTTTACAGCTAGTTCCTATGTTTCACGCAAACGGCTGGGGATGGCCTTTTACCGCTACCATGGTTGGAGCTAAGCAAGTATTTCCTGGGCAATACAGTTTAGATAACTTAAAGCCTATCATTGATCTGCTTATAAACGAAAATATCACAATATCTAATGGAGTTCCAACTCTCTGGATAGCAATTCATAACTATTTATCGTCACTAAAAGATAAGCCTAAATTTAACAATTTGAAAGTACTTATAGGCGGAAGCGAGCCTCCTTTAGCCTTAATAAGGGGACTTAGGGAATTTGGAATAGAGGTAATACACGGTTATGGGTCAACCGAAACTACGCCTCTATCCCATATAAACATAATAAAGTACTATTTAGGATTAAGTCAGGAGGAATATGAGGAGTTAAAATCCAAGCAAGGAATTCCAGTATTTCCGATACAAAGAAAAATAGTAACTCCAGATGGAAGAGATATACCTTGGGATAATAAAACCATTGGAGAACTTTTAGAGAGAGGGCCTTGGGTGGTTAAAGAATATTATAATGACCCAAGAACGTTCGAATCTTTCATAGGAGAGGGTTATGAAATTTGGTGGAAAAGCGGAAATGCTGTTACTGTAGATCAGTACGGTTATATAAAGATAGCAGATAGGCTTAAAGATCTTATAAAGAGCGGAGGTGAGTGGATATCAAGCGTAGATATGGAGAACTTCTTGATGGCTCATCCTAAGGTTCTTGAGGCTACAGTAGTTGGCGTCCCTCATCCTAAATGGCAAGAGAGACCTTTAGCCTTTGTCGTTGTAAAACCAGAGTATAAGGGTAACGTAACTAAGGAAGAACTTTTAGAACATTTATTAAAGAGATTAGCAAAGTGGCAATTACCCGAAATAATTTTTACGGATTCCATCCCTAAAACCAGTACTGGTAAGTTCGATAAAAAGTTATTGAGGGAACATTATAAGGAGTATTTCATAAAAAGAGAAATTATAGAGTAAGTTCTTGATAAAAGTTCACATATTCTTTTTTCTTTTAATTTCTTCAATTACTGGCTTAGATAGTTCTATAAACGTATAGAAGGCATCAAGATTGGAGATCGAGTCTATTCTCACTGCTTTATTAATATCCCGCCCCATTAATATTTTCTTAACTGGCACTTCAAGTTTCTTAAAGTTTAACGTTAAAAGTATATCTGGAACCTGTATAATGCAATCTGGTATGAAATAGGGACCCAATTCTTGCCTCATTTTATCTTTAATCTTTTGTTTAAGTGATTCATTAAGAGTTAAATTTCCCTTAAGTATCACGTGAGTTGAAAGGACCCATAATGATACTACGAATATGTTTATATAAGTTATACGCAGCATAATAATAGAATAGAAACCAATTTTTTATATTTAATATTATAAAAGATTGTAAATGACAATAAAACTAGACTCCTTGAGTTTTACGGAAGAATGGTTCAACCATAATATTGAATGAACAAGTGAAAGTAGAGGAAGAAGTGAGCGAAGATATTGTATAGTATTTATATTCGAGAAATTGAAGAATAATATTATGAAAGTTGTAATAATTGGTGCAGGGCCAGCAGGAGTTTACTCAGCATTAACCTTATCCAAGAATGCAAAAGTCACACTTATAGAAAAGGAAGAAAAACTGGGGGGTACGTGCGTACTTTACGGGTGTATACCAACAAAATCCATATTAAGCCAGCTTATCATATCTAGGCAAGCATCCAATATGAGTTTAAATACGTTTAGAGAGTATGCATTAGGTTCAATAAATACTATAAGTAAGAGTTTAGAACAGTTACTAAATAGTCATGGGATAGAGGTTATTCACGCTAATGGTTTTCTAAGGTCGTCTATGGTTCATGCATCAAATACTTCACTTACGGCTGATAAGGTTTTAGTTTCAACCGGGACCAGAAGAGAAAGATTAGGAAAGGTAAAATTCACGGAAGATTTAGCCTATACTAATGAGGATTATAATAAGGTGGTTATAGTAGGAGGAGATGCAGGGGGAATAGAACTAGCTTGGATGATGAAGAAACTGGATAAGGAGGTACATCTTATAGATAAGAACGATTTACTTTTACAAAACATTGATAATACACTATCTGAGGTAGTTACAAATTTTCTAAGCCGTATCGGAATTAAATTATACTTAGGTAAAAAGGTCTCTAAAATTGATGAAACTTCTGTTACCCTTGAAGATAACCAAACGATCTCAGGCGATGCTGTATTTGTAACCTTCGGTCGTAAACCAAATATTGAAGGATTTGAGGAAATCCCCCACGAGAAGTACATATACGTCGATGAATATTTGAGAACTCAAATTCCCAATATCTACGCAGCAGGAGATATAATAGGTACGTTTACTGCACATGAAGCCATATATGGTGGTATTATAGCTGCGAAAAATATGTTAGGCGAAAAAAGAGAGTTCCTCGTAGAAGGAATACCTAAGGTTATATACATTTACCCCCAAATAGCCTATGTAGGGACTACTATTGGTAATTGTGTTACTTTCAACACATTAAATTTAACCAGAACAGTAGTAGAAAGAGAAGGTGAGGGATTCTTAAAGATATGCGAAAGGGATAACAGAGTAATTGGGGGAGTAGCATTCATGCCTTATGCCGAAGACGTAATTTCTCTTATTTCAGTATTAATACGATATCAAATAAATTTAAAGGATACTATAGATCTTGTTATGCCTCATCCTTCTTATCTGGAAGCCATTACTGAGGCTTTAAATATGCTGCAAAGTAAAGAGTAAAGAACTGTTCATTGCTCAGTGAAGCTCATAGTGTTATTTTAACTTATTTATTTTTCTATGCTGAGTAGTATTTATTGGAAAATCGTTGTATTCCATAATCCTTTTGAATACTTACCTTAATATTTACTATTACTTCAAGATACATAGTAGGATTTAACAGTTTTAATGTAAAAATATTATGATCTTAAACGTGATTCTTTTAAAACCATCTAACCCTAGGATTTTACGCAAAATGCTATTGCGAGTATTTAGGACATAATCAAGTATTCTACTCCACTAGTCTTGTTGGACAAAACGCTTATTCTTGAGTTTATTAGGTTAATAAAGACACTATAATATGTTGTGCAGCATTTAGAGATTGAAAGTGATCCTAATAATTTTTATATGAATTTTTATGGATGAGGTTAGCTACTTAACAACAAAAACATTTTTACGATTTATCAAATAGCAATATTTTTAGGTAAATTTAAAGGAATTAATAATCTTTCTAAAAATATCGATAAGAATTTCATAGTCTCTAATATAAAGCCCATTATTTGCGTTACTAACTTAAAGAGAAGTATAATTTTTCATAACTATTCATTGCAATCTTTAAATTTAACGATTTTCCAAGCTGATATAAAATTGCTGACAGTGACGTTGTCTTCTCCTCTCATAGCTATTTTGTTAACATTTAAATACTTCAATTTTAATATATTCTTATTGAGATAATGGTGCAAGATATCCCTAAAAGTAAATTATTAGACATGTATAAAAAGATGCTATTAATTAGATATCATGAGCTTACTGCTAAAGAGCTCTTTGCTATTGGTAAGATTCCGGGATTTGTTCATCTCTATGTAGGTGAAGAGGCTGTAGCTGTAGGAGTTATGAGCACGCTAAGAGATGATGATTATATAACTAGCACACATAGAGGGCATGGGCATTGTATAGCTAAGGGTTTAGACGTAAAGAGAATGTTAGCAGAGATAATGGGTAAGAAAACTGGAGTGTGTAAAGGAAAAGGTGGATCGATGCATATTTTTGATTATAGTAAAGGTATGTTAGGTGCAAATGGTATAGTTGGTGGAGGAGCTCCTCATGCAGTAGGTGCAGCATTAGCGTTTAAACTTAAGGGTTTAGATCGTGTAGCTGCAGCGTTTATTGGAGATGGAGCTATGAATCAAGGTGTAGTTTTGGAATCTTTAAACCTCTCTGCCATATGGAAACTTCCAGTAGTCTTTATAGTAGAAGATAACATGTATGCGATGTCGACTAGAAGTTTAGCCCCAGCTAAATTACAGCCTAGTCATTCTGCTGCTAAAAGTTACGTCGAGAGGGCTTTAGGTTTTGGAATACCCGCTGTAGAAGTGGATGGTATGGATGTACTAGCAGTTTATGAGGTGGCAAAAGAAGCTGTTGATAAGGCAAGAAAAGGAGGAGGTCCATCCTTATTACACTGTAAGACTTACAGGTTTTTTGGACACTTTGAGGGAGATTCTTTAGTTTATAGGGATAAAGAGGAGGAAGAGATGTGGAGAAAAAGAGATCCAATTACTCTATTTAGAGATAAACTTGTTTCAAATGATATCGTAAATCAAGAGGAACTGGATAAGATAGATAGAGAAGCTAAAACCGAAATAGAGCAGGCATTGAAATTCGCTGAGGAAAGTCCATATCCTGAAGTGGAAGAGGCTCTAACTGACGTTTTTACAGATAATTCATATTAGGGTGATATGTAAATGAGGCAGATAACGTTTACCGAAGCAATAACTGAAGCTTTAAGGCAAGAAATGGAAAAAGATCCCTCAGTCATATTAATAGGAGAAGATATAGGTGTTTATGGGGGCGCGTTTGGAGTAACCAAGGGTTTGGTAGAGAAATTTGGCTCAGATAGGGTTATTGATACTCCAATATCTGAGGCTGGATTTATAGGTGCTGCAGTAGGTGCTGCGCTAGCTGGCTTAAGACCAGTAGTAGAGCTAATGTTTGTAGATTTCTTTGGAGTAGCAATGGATCAGATCTATAATCAAATGGCTAAATTAAGGTACATGTCTGGAGGGCAATTGAAAGTTCCCCTTACTTTAAGGGCACCGATAGGGGCGGGAATAAGTGCTGCAGCTCAACATTCACAAACTCTTTACTCAATTTTCGCACACGTACCTGGTTTAAAAGTAGTAGTACCCTCTACTCCTCATGACGCTAAAGGTTTATTGATCTCATCAATACATGATGATAATCCAGTAGTATTCTTAGAACATAAGGTGTTATATGGGATAAAAGGTGAGGTACCTGAGGAAGAATACACTATACCTCTAGGCAAGGCAGATATAAAAAGGGAAGGAAGTGACATAACAATAATTGGAATAGCCAGAACAGTATGGAATAGCTTAGAAGCTGCGGAGCAACTATCTAAGGAAGGTATAAGTGTAGAGGTTATTGATGTGAGATCAATAGTTCCTTTTGATAAGGAAACTGTTATTAAATCAGTTAAGAAGACAGGAAGAGTTGTAATTGTGGATGAGGATTATGACAGATGTGGTTTCGCCTCATGGGTTTCTTCCATAATTGCAGATGAAGCTTTTGAATACTTGGATGCGCCAATAAAGAGAATAACCACTCCTAACGTCCCTATACCTTTCAGCCCTCCCTTAGAGCAATATATATTACCAGATTCCAAAAAGATTATTAATACAGTTAAATCCATATTGGGGTAAATTTTAGTTGACATCTATAGGAATTATTATTAATCCTGAATCTGGGAGAGACATTAGAAGACTAGTTGCAAAAGCTACCTTTGTCTCTAATTACGCTAAAATAGATGCAATAAAGCGTTTTCTTTATGGGCTAAATATAACCAACTCTATCGAGGAAGTCGTATTTATGCCAGACTTTTACGGAATTTCCTTAGATATAATACGTGATATTAAGGATGATGTTAAGTTTAAGTTAAGGACTCTGGATATGAGGATAGAGAATACAGCAGATGATACTATTAATGCTTCAAAATACATGGTAGAGAATAGGGTAAGTGTCATAATAAGTGCTGGTGGAGATGGTACTCTCCGGGCAATATACAAAGGAGCAAGAGATAAGGTGCCAGTACTCGGTCTCTCTTTAGGAACAAATAACGTCTTAGGTGCCTTATACGAACCAACAATTTTAGGAATGATCATGGGGCTTCTCCTTGAGAAGAATAATATTATCTCAAATGTAGTTGAAAGAATAAAGACCATAAAGCTTTTTGTTAATAATGAATTTAAAAATTTGGCATTAGTAGATTTAACTTTTATGGATGGTTGGTATGTAGGAGCTAGAGCAATATGGGACGAATACTCATTAAGATATGCTTTTATCTCTAAGGGTGAATTGGGAGATGTCGGAATACCTTCAATAGTTAGTCTCGTTAGACCCATAACTTTTCAAGATGATTTAGGTTTAATGGTAAAATTCGGGTTAGGTAAGATTAAGGTCAACGCAGCATTTGCACCTGGATTGGTAAAAGAAGTATTTATAGATGGAATTAATATACTTAAACTCGGACAAGAGGTACACATACCTAGTGACAACTACGTTATTGCATTTGACGGAGAAAAGGAAATGATAGTGAATTCTAATGATGAGATAATGATCAGAATAGATAGAGATGGTCCTCTCTTAGTTAGCATATCCAAGTCTTTAAATTATATAAACACTTATTATAAGGAAGAGATGGGTGAATTAAGATGGGCAAAGAAGTATTAATGCCAAAGTTAGGTTTAACCATGACTAAAGGGAAAATAGTTCAATGGAAGAAAAAAGAAGGAGATAGAGTTCAAGAAGGAGAGGACTTAGTAATAATAGAAACTGAGAAAATAACAACTGCAGTAAAAGCAGTAGCTAGCGGTATCTTACTTAAGATTTACGCCAAAGAAGGTGAAGAGGTACCTGTTGGTCAAATAATAGCGTACATAGGTGAAATTGGAGAAAAACCCCCATCCTTATCTACTAAACCCACTTTGGTTAGTGAACAGCAACAAGGGCAATCAACTCGAATTGAAGAGGCTAAGGCAATAAGTGAAGTAAGAGCTTCACCTAGAGCTAGAAGGCTTGCTAAAGAAAAAGGAATAGATCTAGTTAAAATAAAGGGGACTGGACCTGGAGGTATGATAACAGAAGATGATGTAATTAGAGAGTTAGAAAATATTGAAAAAGGAGTGAAATTCACTGCCACTGGTCTTAGAGTTAAAGAAGTGATACCAATGACTGCAATAAGGCAAGAAATAAGCAGAAGAATGGTTCAGAGCCTTCAGACAATGGCCCAAGTGACACTAAATATTGAGATTAATGCAAATTCGTTAGTTAAAATAAAAAATGAAGTAGAGTCTAAGTATAGCATGAAAATTACTTATACAGACGTTCTAGTTAAAGTAGTAGCTAAACTCATCAGAAGTCATCCATTTCTAAACGCAACACTAGAGGGCGATCAAATAAAGATAATTGAGGATGTTAATATAGGAATAGCTGTGGCTCTAGATCAAGGATTAATAGTACCAGTAATAAGGAACGCAGATATTAAGCCAATTACTGAAATAGTAAAAGAAAGTCATGAACTAGCGGATAAGGCTAGAGAAAACAAGTTAAATCCCGACGAAGTAACAGGAGGAACGTTTACGATAAGTAATTTAGGAATGTATGATATAGATTCATTTACACCAATTATAAATCCTCCTCAAACTGCTATATTGGGAGTAGGTAGGATAAGAAAGGCACCAGTTGTAATAGGAGATAATATCTCAATCGGTTACGTTATGTGGCTAAGTTTAACATTTGATCATAGAGTGTTAGATGGACATACCGCTGCTAAGTTCTTGAAAGAGCTTACTGAAATATTAGAGGATGAGAATAGATTGAGAGTGTTTTTAAGTTAGGAATCTATTCCATCTTGAACGGTAAATCCAAAACATCTTATTTAGGTAATTAGTAGGTGTTTAATACCTTCTATGCTCTTACTGGTTAGAATTACACTTTTTAATATTTAGCTCAGCCATTAAAGTATGGATTTAGGGGGTTTGTTTTTCATTTAGTCTAGTTGGCATTATGCTTCTCTTTTCATCGACGTTAAATAAATTCAATATTTCGGATATTCAAGAAAAATATTGTTTATTAACTATAATTGTTAGAAAAATATGATATTTTACTCGAATTGAACAAGTATAATTCAATTTATTATAAGTTTTAATTTATCTTGAGATAAATTAGATTCCCATACTGACGTAGTTTCTAACTGTCTGAATTATGCCCTGCAATTATTTTTGTAAAACGAATTTGGGGTCTAAGGAATAGTCAAATGTATATATTAATGAAAAGTATACATCTCATTCCTTTTTAAATATATGTACAAATCTATCAAACCACTAAATGTATTAATAAATTTTTATAGATAGGTTTAAATAACATAATTTAGGTTAATATCCAGATGAAAGCGAAGAAAATATATCTCCTAGATTTAGGTATGTTAGGAGGAGATTCTGGTTGGTTTTTACCAGGAGCTGCAGGAGGAGCTAAAACATATAGTAATAGAAATGCCACAAGTCAGTGGATTGAAATCCCAGTCTCAGCAGCGTTAATTGAGCATCCAGAAGGATATATTCTCTTAGATACTGGAATAGCACCAGATGCAATGCAGACGCATGAAAAAGGTTTAATGGAAGCATTTCCTATTATAAAATTTTCAGAGGAAAATAAGTTAGAAAAACAATTGGCTTTAGTTAATGTAAAGCCAGAGGACATTAAAGCAGTTGTAATATCTCATTTACATTTGGACCATATAGGCCAGGCGGGAATATTTAAAGATTTGAGAACACCAATTTTCGTACAAAAGAAGGAATTAGAGTATGCCTTATTAATGTTATGGCAGGGTAAGGGAGGAGCGTATGATTATTCTGATTTAGCGCCTTTAAGAGGGGCTAATTGGATTCCAATAGCAGATGAGAAATTTGAGATTGCTGAAGGAGTTATAGCAGAATTCACTGGCGGACATACACCAGGACATCAAGTTCTTCACGTTACTACAGAAGCTGGTAACACTTATATTCTAACTGGAGATTATTTACACTTAGTTAAGGAAATGGAGATAGAGGCTAAAGGATGGCTTCTTGGCGATGCTGAAGAATGGCACACTTATATTAGAAAATTAAAGTATTTAGTATCTAAGCCTAAGACTAAATTGATAGCAGGGCATGATGTAAACCTTTGGAACACTTATCCTAAAGCACCTAAAGCATTAGAGTGATATTTTATGAGTAATGCTAATTACATAGCTTATACGCCTACCAACGATTCTGTTTTTGTGATAGAAGTTCCTAGGATAAAATTTGGATTAGGAGCTGTTAAGGAAGTAGGCTTTGAAGCTAAGAGATTAGGCCTTAAGAGTGTGCTTCTAGTAGTTGGCAAAAGGCTTTCACAAAGTAAATTAACAGAAGAGGTCATACAAAAACTAGAAGAAGCTTCCATGTCAGTAAAGAAAATAGAAGAAGTTAAAGTTGAACCAGATGATGAAGCGCTAATAGAGGCATATAAGAAAATAAAGGATGAGAGAGTTGATGGTTTTGTAGCGCTAGGTGGAGGATCTACAATAGATACAGCTAAAGTTTTGGATTTACTTCACACATATCCAGCTGAGTTATCAGAATATATAAATGCACCAATAGGTAAGGGTAGTGTTCCACCAGGACCAATAAAGCCTTTAATAGCAATCCCTACTACTGCTGGCACGGGAAGTGAAAGTACGGCAGTAGCGGTATTAGACGTTAAGTCTTTAAAAGTTAAAACGGGTATAAGTAATCCCTATATAAGACCTGCAGTAGCATTAGTAGATCCATTAACTACTTTAACTTTACCCCCTATGGTAACTGCATCTACTGGTTTAGATGTTCTAAATCACGCGATAGAATCATTTACTTCTAGGCCATATACTTCTAGACAAATTCCAGAATCTCCTCTAAAAAGAGCAGTCTATGCTGGATCTACGCCAGTAGGTGATATTTTCGCATCTAAGGCGATAGAATGGGTGAATCGATATTTAAGAAGAGCAGTAGCAAATCCTAATGATATTGAAGCTAGGTACTATATGATGTTAGGTGCAAGTATAGCAGGCATAGGCTTTGGTCATGCAGGAGTTCATTTACCTCATGCAATGGCCTATCCTATTGCAGGTATGGTAGAGAAATGGTACCCTCCAGATTATGATTTCGGATATGCTATAGTTCCCCACGGAATTTCTACTGCTATACCAGCAGCTTATGCTTTTAGATATTTAGCTAAATTTTATCCAGAAAGATTTGCTGAAGTTTTAAGAATAATGGGTATAGAAACTAGTAATGACCCTAAGGAAATATCTGAGACAATTTCCGAATATTATTTACATTTACTTGAAGACCTTTCCATACCTACAAAGCTGAGAGATATAGGATTCTCAGAATTACATTTAGATAAATTAGTAGAGGGTACGTTAGCTCAGAGAAGATTACTTGAGCAGTCACCTAAAAGGTTATCTAGAGAGGAATTAAAAAAGATTTTTATGGAAGCTATTTGACTTTATTTTTTCTTTCTTTGATCTAAAAATACTTGCAATTTATATCCTGTCCAAACTGTTTGCCCAGGCTTAACCCATTCTATTTCTATATCATCTGGACTTATTCCAATTTTATTAGCTAAGATCTCCCTAGCCTCCCTATCATAATTAGCATCCACTTCACTCCTCCTAGTTTCAATCCTAATTTTCAACTTATCCATTTGATTGTCATAAACTAAAATATTAAACATGCCAGTAGTGTCTTGGATTTCATTTATGGCATCTTCTATATAAATTGGCAAAAGTAATTTCCCTTTTACTGTAAACATCCATTCTACCCTTCCCGGTATTGGCTCAGCAAATCGCATATGAGTAATACCATACTTAGGATCTGGGTCAATTAGAAATTCATTCTTTACATAATCTCCTAAACTATAACGGATTAGGGGCATTGTAAAATGATTAAGTAATGTTGCTATTAATTCACCCCTTTCGCCTTCTGATACTGATTCATCAGTCTTAGGATCTACTACGTCAAATATCTCCATATCTTCCCATATTACTAATTGCCCATCTAAACCTGGAACCTCAATAGCCATATGCCCATCAGTAGTACCCCAAACACTTATTGCCAGTTTAGCATTCGGATGAACTTTAAAAAGTTTCTTTTTGGTATTTTCTGCTGCTGCTCCACCATGTAACAGAAGTACTTTGAATGGAGTCTCCCAACCCTCTAACAAAGCCTCTTCTCCTATTAACCTATGTAACCAAGGTGTTGTAGCAAATACGTCAACTTTCCAGAGTTTAAATATTAAATTATGTCTATTTTTCCAGTTAAAATACGTTTCACCTCCACCAGCTATTGCAGTAGCTCCACATCTCCACATTGCGGTCTCAACTAATGGCGGACCCCAACTATAAAATCCACTCATATTTAGGTAATTTGCATAAACCTTAGTTGGCTTAACCTCTGCAAAAGTCCATAAATATCTAGCTTGTGCCTCCTCAAAATAGTCTAATTCTAATGCACCCCAACCTTGAAAAGTAGGTAAGCCAGTGGATCCGGAAGTAGCTCCAACAAACCTAATCCTTTTAGCTAGTTCTGGAACGAAAATTGATCCAAATGGTGGATTTTGTTGTAAGTCTTTTCTTAGCTCATCTTTTCTTAAGACTGGTATCTTAATAATATCTCTCCAATCCTTAATCATATCCGGTTCGAATCCCTTACTCTTCCAAAACTTCCTATAAAACTCCACACGATCCCAGGCCCATTTTACAATCCTTTTAAGCCTAAAAGTCTTTAATTTCTCTAACTCCTCCCTAGGCATTGTCATTATTTTCTTATTCCATAAAACTTCTGATGATGATGGTGGGTAATCTGTTCTGATTGATGCCTCTTGCCTTAACTCTTTATGAATTGCTTCATATTCTTCTAAAACTGTAGTCATTAATATACAATTGACTAAAAAGTTTAAAAAGTTTATGCTATACATTATCTAGTAATTTATTTATTTTTGTCATCATATTTTTATATAGATTATTAATGAGCAGTTTATTTATAGTAGATATTAATCTATAATCTTCTTATTTGATATTGTTTAACAAAAATATATTGAATACTCTCTAATATTCCATATTTTTAAGTACTCCTATTTTCGCTTCTAACATGGTTTAGATTATAAGATTGACGTCTGTTGGGATTTTTTGAATCCATTCCTTATATAAGAACTTGAAATCTTAATTAAGTTAGATTATCTTTATATTTCAATAGAATATCAACAACTTTCCTTTTTAGTTCATAAACCATTTCTATATCTAAACTATCTTCATGAAAACCATCTTCGTGAAGTTTCCACGCGTTTTTCCACATAGTAAAAATACCTGGTAAAGAGGGATCGAGAAGTCGTGCAGCTTTAAATAATATTTCGGCTTTCCATCTTCCCTTTTTAGAAACTTCTTCAAGAACACTAACGAGCCTAAATCTATTAGATAATATTTTTATTGCCTCTTCAGCAGCCTTATAATATTTTTCAGAAGCTTGAACAGTATCCCCTCTCCTTAAAAACTCCTCAGCCTCCTCTAAGTAACTTATTATATTTTTCATTTGCAATTTCCACTAATTTAGCTACGTCATTAGCTAATAACTTTAACGTCTCTAAATCTAAATTGACAGTATAGATTGCAGTCGCGCTGTTCCAATACTCTATTATGTCTTCGCCAAGAAATTTGGATATCTGATAAACGGCTCTATTAAGAAATTTTAAGCTCCATCCTTCTTTCTTAACACTATCTAATATTTCTAGATTTAAAGACAGTGCTAATATTTTTATTGCCTCTTCAGCAGCCTTATAATATTTTTCAGAAGCTTGAACAGTATCCCCTCTCCTTAAAAACTCCTCAGCCTCCTCTAAATATACATCAGCAGAAGATTTGAGTATTTGACTATTCATTATACTATATTATTTTTAGGAAGTAATAAAAATGTATTGTCCCTTACATTATGGATAACTAATTTTATTAATTTGGTATAAATCACATATTTGGAAATTTATATTCAACTGAACGTGAGATTTATTTACTAGTAAGAGAAGCGATATTATATTTTTCAAAAATTTCACATCAATAAAAACTGATTTGAAGAATTCAAACTAAATTTTAAATGAATGAAATTGCTGCCACACATAAGATCATAACTATCAGAAACCTCTCATGGTAATTAAATTTTCGGCTAAATCATTTAGACCTGCTAGAGGCTAATAGTGCTTAGAAACTTATCGGATTTGCTACTGAGTTGTAGTAGTTACTAGTAAAGTTTATATATTAGTAATTCTCATCCTTTACTATGAAAGTAAAGGTTACTAGAAACTTTCAAGTTACTATACCCTCTGAGATAAGAGAAAAATTAGGTATAAAGGAAGGAGATTACGTCGAAGTAACTTTAGATGAAAGTAATGGAACTATAATAATTAAACCGTATATAAGAAAGTGGACTACAATAAGGTTAAATAAAAAAGTGGGTCAAGAGGATATAGATAAGGCAGTTGAGGAGGCATTAAATGATAGTAGTTGATACAAATATATTAGTTTATTCAACTTTTGAAGATTCCGAAAATCATTCTAAAGCTCTGGAAATTATAGAAAAGGAGGACGTTAAAATTCCGCAGATAGTCGTTTATGAGTTTTTATGGGTTTTAGCCAAACTTACATCAGATGTTTCCTTAATAAAAACTAAGATTGAAGAGTTAAGAGAGTTTGAAATTATATGTGAAAGCCCAGAAATCATACTTAATGGCGTAAAAATGTTAAAGGAAGACGGTAAACCTTTAAAGATGTTAAATGATTATGTTGTTCTAGCCTTAGCTAAAGAATTAAAAGGAGATTTAGCAACCTATGATGAAAAATTAAGGAAAATTGCTGAAAAACATGGTGTAAGAATAATTCCTTAAGGCTAAAAAGTAGAGATAATTTTGGACGAGTAATCCCATCAAGGTTTGATTAGGGAAAATAGGTCAAGGGAAACTGATAATGAATAAAAAACTTTATGTTTTTATTGGTAAGTCTAGGTTTGTCATGCATGAATTACATTATGTGTTATGTAAGAGATCTTTGGAATACTTAAAAGCATCTGAAGATTCTTTAAATAGAGGTTTGTATGACGTTAGCGGCGTATTAGCTCAAATATCTGCGGAACTTTCAATTAAGGCTACAATACTATTTTTAGGATATTCATTTCCAGAAACACATGAAATTAGGAAACTACTTAGTATTTTATCTTCTTTAACTTTAAGAGATGAGATACAAAACTTTGTTAAGTCTAGAAGGGGAGAATTAATACTTTTAGAGAATGCTAGAACAAGAGGACAGTATTTATCTTACGGTTTAGATAGGGAAGATGCAGAAGTTTGTTTAAATATTGCTAAGGAGATTATTAATTTAATGAAAAAGATATGGGGGAATAAGTGGTGTTCGGATTAGAAAGAATAGAATTTTTGGAGAAAAATTGGAGAAAAATTGCTGAGACAGTTCTACATAAATCTAGGGAAATAGCTAATGTAAAAGAGGTAATAGTTTTCGGCTCAGTTATTAAGGGCAAAGCCATGGGTGCAAGTGACTTAGATCTCGCTCTAATTATTAGAGGACTAAATAAGAGTGAGATAAGTAAACTATTAATTAAAATCCATTCAGCCTTACCAGACGAAATTTCAGAAATAATAGATTTAACCATAATTGCAGAAGAAGATGAGGACGATTTTCTAAAATTTGTAGGTAATAATCATGTTATAATTAGTGACTAATAGAAAATAATTAACATAATTTTTTATAAAAACTGGCTTTCTTTAAATAACCAATTTTCATAATAGCTGCAACTAGTTTACAGCAGTTATGGGAATCTTAGGGAGGTAATACGAAAAAGCCTGTATTGGCGAGAAGTTTTTTGACGTCGTCCCGCTGAAAAGGTGCGGAAGGACTGATTGAGTTCGCTAGGGAGAGGCTGTCAGGGAGATCAACAGGCTGGGCGTGGTGAGGGGGAAGGGGAGGAGCAGGAAGGTTAACTGGCACTAGTCCTCATGGTCTTGACGGAGGGCCAGCGTGAGGAACAGGGCCGAGACGTTCGGGTTGGACTACTCAAACCTACTGGAGGCGTTGGGAGAACTCGACGACGCGTGGAGGGGCTGAAGGTCCTGTCAGACTGGTGAAGGGACCTGTCATCGTGGACGACACCGTGGACCACGACGCTCAGGGGGACGTGAGCCCCTGAGAACTACTGGATCTACTGCCACACCCACGGGAGGTTCGAGAGGGTCAAGCTCCTCACGGTCGCCATAGTGGACCTCGGGCAGGACGTTCACGGTTTCCCCTACGCCGTGAGGAAGATGTTGAATTTGTGAGGGTCAACGAGTTCAAGACCAAGATCGACGTGGCCAGATGTTGGACGTGCTCAAGGAGCCCTTCCGGTAGCCAGGGTCGTCTTCGACCCCAGTACTGTCCGAGAAGCTCGTGACGGACAACGTGGTGTCTGAGCTCAAGTCCAACCGAACTCAGGGTCGGCCCGGGGGACCCTCGAGGAGGTGGAGGGACACCTCCGAGTGGGAGACCCCCTGGAGTCTACTACGCCGACCTGACCCTGGGAGGCCGACCCATTACAGTGAAGTTGCTAGTCCGGGAACATAAACGTGACTCCTCCGGGACACACGCCAGGTACCTCTACACCACCGACCTCTCGCTCAGCGAGAAAGTCGAGGAGGCCTGTCGTGTGGGAGATCGAGGAGCTCCACAGGGACGTCAAGGCCCTGGGACTGGAGGACTCCTCATTCTGGAGGAGGGAGAGGCTTCAGGGTTACCTCACGATCTTCACCATCAACAACGTCGTCAGGGAGCTGGTGGGGGAGCTGAACCTGAGGAGCGTGGAGGCGTTCCTCAGGTCCTCGAGCGCCCTTTAGGCGGACCGCCGGGGCTGATGAAAATCTTTAAGTTACGTTAAAGTCCCATAACTGCTGTAAGTTAAACTAATGTTTAAAAGGTTTAACCAAGTTATTCAGATATTATTATTTAATTCTTACTTTTTAGCAGTTCCTCATCAAGAAAACTATCTGAAGTTATTGACAAATTTAGTTAAGGTGCCGCCGCGGGGATTTGAACCCCGGACGACCGGATATCCCCGTGCCGTATGAGTCCGGCGCTCTGGCCAGGCTGAGCTACGGCGGCACGTAAACACATAGATAATCAACACCTAAAAATTTTCCCTTACGTAGAGTCTAGAGCAAACGAGAAAGGGTTTTCATGAACGTGATTAAGAAACTCCCCGCCAACTGTTTCAGATGAAAGCTAGACGGCCTCTCTGGGTCCCTTTATAAACTTGTTTTCGTCCTGATATGATGAGCAATCACTTGCTATATTTATCGTTGCTGATATACTATTGTAAATAGTTCTATACTTAACGCTCGTGAGAGAGGAGAGGTGATACCACATTTTATACGGAGAGAATATAATACTCCCAGGTCTTCGGCTCCCTCATTCTAATGTACAATCTCTCTGCGTTTCTACCTGTCCAGAGGAGTACGCATCATTGTAGGGCAGTCTGGATATGTTTATCTTGTGGTGAATATTATACAAGGAGTATTATAAGTTCCGTGTTAATCTTTTCGTTAAGACGCACTTTGGTGTTTCTCGTATGTCGTCAGTTAGGTCTAGGCTACGGCTGCCTACCTTTACTTGGAGGAGTCTAGTGGAAGAAGGACTTCTTAGTAGTATGCGTCCCATGCCCATCACTGAGATCGAGGTAAAATGCGATAAAACCCTAGGATAACATCATCAGGAAGTTTGGGCACATCTATGTGAATCTTCTGGGAAAGACTTTAATGGCATATTTTCGATGATTATAACGCCGCTGTAGCTCAGCCTGGCCAGAGCGCCGGCCTTGTAAGGATCTCCTGGAGAGCCGGCGGTCGCGGGTTCAAATCCCGCCAGCGGCTTCTAAATATTTCTTAAGGGCATCCCTGATGATCTCGCTTCTGGAGACCTTCTTATTGGCAGCATAGAGGTCAAGCCTAAAGAGCAAATCCTCTTCTGCCTTGAATGTTATTACCCTCATGATCTCGGTATTACCTTTTTAACAGAATATATATGTTAAGATACTTCCGCAACTCCGTAGAGAGAGGGGTAAACGAAAGTAATATGTTACAACTCCTCTATCGTAGTCCGATGTAAAACAAAAGGGTTTTCTCAGATAACTCGCCTACAGTCTCAAAGTTTCCCCCAGAGAGTTTCCTTATGTATCGCTATAAACCCTTTTAGATTAAATTTTTAATATAAATACTAATGTGTGTTTGTCATCTACGTCTTCAGACTCCTTTGTAATAATTCTGTTCGGTATTTAGAGAACGGGACCATAAGAGGTAGCCGGGCTGGGATTCGAACCCAGGTCCCAGGGGCCAAAGCCCTGGATCCTTGGCCGCTAGACTACCCGGCTGATAATTGTTTCATCAGACGTCATTTTAAAGTTTTTATTGTGCCGAACGCTTATACCAATTAGATGTTCTGGCGTTTCTTCAGAGATTCTAGTGACGGTCCTAGCGTCATTAGGGACAGATATGGGGAGTGGATGCTCGTCAAGGGTAATAAGGAGCTATCCTTTGTAGCAGATCTCCTAGACAAGTCCTTATCCAAAGTGAAGGCTAAAAGGGGCGAGGTTTACGTACTCCAGTTCACTAAGGACGAGCTAGTTCCGAATTTGTTTTCAATAAAAGGAATGGTGCAGTTCCGAGAGAACGTGATTGAAGCTAACTTCCAAGAGGCCCTAAAGAAGGTGTTTGACGATGTCGGACACTTAGGTGAGATAAAGACGGTAAGACTCAGGCTCTGTAACGAATTGGTTATGTTCTTCTATTTTAACCTGGTTTTAAAGAGGACTAAGAAAGCTAGAGCAGGGGTGAAGCTTCTCCTTCCCCCCCTAGGAGTATCAGTTTCAGGGATACCTTACACGTTAGGGGGATTGTTTAACGCCATGGCGGGATCTGAGGGAAGGGAGCCCTGCATCGTCGAGGCCGACTTATCTGATTCCAGACTAGTGAAAGTTCTCCTGGTGTGCAGAAAGTTCAGCGTAGACAGTTTCAGGCTTAAGGAAGCTCTGCTTTACTTCCTGGAGGGAGACGACGATTTACGGCTCAGTAGGAGGACAGGAGATGGAGGAACAACTGAGTTAGAAATAACACTACTCAACTTCAAAAGAGATATGATGATACCACTCCTTTGGGACAACTACTTGAGTACCTACTCGTCCTGCTAAAGTTTAATTTGTGAGAGTTAGAAAGTCACACGGGGAGTCAGACTGATTAAGGTAAATGAGATGGTTATTCCCACACTGGATGACGTAAATTTCACCAACAGTAAAGTTCTCGTTAGAATAGACATCAACTCTCCTGTGGATTCGAAATCTGGCAAACTTTTGGACGACTCTAGAATAAGGGCCCATGTGGAGACCGTAAAGGAATTGGTGGAGAAGGGAAACGGAGTTGTCCTAGTTTCGCATCAGGGAAGACCTGGAGACAGTGACTTCATCGACTTGGAGGAGCACTCTAGGCTACTTCAAAAACACTTGGACATGGAGGTGGAGTTCGTGGGGGACGTGATGGGGCCTTACGCCAGGGAGAAGATAAAGAACATGAAGTTGGGGTCCGTTATACTTCTAGATAACGTAAGGTTCGTCTCTGAGGAATTGATCGAAGCTTCACCATTACAACACGCTAAAAGTTACCTAGTCAGACGACTTTCACCCTTGTTTCAAGGCTATGTGAACGATGCCTTTGCAGCATCTCACAGGAGTCAAGCTAGCCTCGTTGGGTTTCCTCTGGTTCTTAAGTCCAGTGCGGGAAGAGTGATGGAAAGGGAGGTATCAGCGTTAGCTAAGGTCTTCAATCCTGAAGACTCACCTAAGATATTCATAATGGGAGGTGGAAAGGTTCTGGATAGCCTGAGGATAATAGAGAATCTAGTGAAAAGGAGGCTAGCCGACAGAATCCTCACTGGCGGTCTTATCGCTGAACTCTTTGCAGTTGCCAAAGGTCTTGATCTGGGTAAGGAGAACCTGCAGGTGTTAGAGAAGGCAGGAGTTTTGGGTCTAATAAGTAGAGCAAGGAAGCTACTTCTTTCAGGTGCACCGGTGGAGATACCTGTAGACTTCAAGGTGGAGAAAGGGGGCCAGGTCCATGAGGAACCAGCAAATAAAGTAACGGGGATTATAAAGGATGTAGGCTCCACAACAGTGAACATTTACTCGTCATTCGTTAGAGACGCTAAGGTTATAGTGATGCGTGGGCCTATGGGTGTAATAGAGGACGAGAGGTTCAGGGAGTCCAGCAGAGCACTACTAAAGAACGCCCTTGAGAATCAAGGGTACGTGATAATAGGTGGAGGTCATATGATAAGCCTACTTGGAGGAGAGGGGCAGATAGATAAATCCAAGGTTCACGTTTCTACTGGGGGAGGTGCACTTCTGCTATTTTTGGCAGGAGAGAAGTTACCCGCACTTGAAGCACTGGACATGTCCGCAAAGGAGGCGATGAAGGCTTGATAAAAGTTTCTATTAACGGCTATGGTACGATAGGTAAGAGAATAACCGATGCCGTACTCAATCAAGCCGATATGGCTCTAGTAGGAGTCTCTAAAACTACTCCCAACTTCGAGGCCTTCCAGGCTTATAAAAAGGGGATAAGGATATATGTCCCCAAGGAGTCTCAGAAAGAGTTTGAGGAGGCAGGAATAACCCCTTCGGGCTTCATTGAGGACATGATAAAGGAGTCTGATGTGGTTGTCGACGCGACTCCAAACGGAGTTGGAGCTCAATACAAGCAGCTCTACACTTCCATGAGGAAGAAGGCGATCTTTCAGGGTGGGGAGAAACCCAACGTCGCTGACGTCTCCTTTTCCGCTCTCTGTAATTACGATGAGGCTGTGGGAAAGAATTACGTTAGGGTAGTATCCTGCAACACTACATCCATGTTGAGGACGCTCTGCACACTAAACAAGGTAAGTAAAATACAGAAGGTCAGGGGAACTATAGTTAGGAGGGCTGCAGATCCCAAGGAAGTTAAGAGAGGTCCAATAAACGCCATAGTACCCGATCCACCAAGCGTCCCTAGCCACCACGCTAAAGACGTCAATACGGTGCTGAAGGACTTAGATATAGTGACCATGGCTGTCATCGCTCCTACAACTCTTATGCACGTTCATCTATTAGATGTGACTGTCTCTGATCCAGTGTCGAAAGAACAGGTTCTTGAAGTCCTCAGGAACACACCTAGGTTATCTCTGGTTAGCGGTAAATCTAAGGTAACGTCTACCGCAGAGATCATTGAACTATCAAGGGATATGGGAAGATATAGGAACGATATCTATGAGGTAGTCATATTCGAAGATTCAGTATCTACTAGGGGAAACGAGATATTCATTATGTACGCAGTTCATCAAGAGGCGGTGGTGGTTCCAGAGAACATAGATGCTATACGAGCTGTATCAGGGTTTTCAGACAAGACAAAATCCACAGAAATGACAAATGCTTCCTTAGGGATAAGGCCTGGCTATCTGGTGTAAACCCGAGGTGAGATGGATTTGGGCTCTCCAACCTATACAGTGAGCATGTGGTTTAGGAGAATATTGGTCCCCGTTGACGGATCTGAGAATAGCATGAGGGCGTTAGAGTTGGCTCTGGACTTCAGCATGAGGTATGGTTCCAAAGTGACAGTGATCTACGCGTGTAACAGATGTAGTGATGCAGAAGAAGTTAAGGCGAGGGTTAAGGAAAAACTTAACGAAAAGATAGAGTATGAGTACAGGACCGTAGACGTTCCTCAGGACAGTAGCATTTCCAACGAGATATTGAGAACACTTTCGGAGGGAGTGTTCGACGCAGTAATAATGGGAGCTAGAGGAAACACAACTAACAGCGACATAAACACCGGTTCCAATGCGCTTTCGATTGTAGTCAACGCTCCAATTACAGTCATTGTGGTTAGATGAGCATTGGAATTCTCTTTGACGAGATCGCGGAGAGGTCGTAGTCTAGGGCATATTTTATCTCGAGGAATTCGGACCTAATCTCAATAACTTTTTTCTTCACTTCCTTTATATCCTTCTTATCGACTAAAAGTTCCTTCATTAAGAGGGCTATTTCCTGCATTTCCCCCTCCTTCATTCCATATCTGGTCATCTCTTGAACTCCTATTCTGATACCGCTTGGATCTCCAACAGCCTCTGGCGGATCATCGGGTAAAAGGTTCTTGTTCACTATTATGTTAGCTTCCTCAAGGGTCTTAGCTACAAGTGTACCTCCACCTAAGTTCCTCACGTTGACTGCCACTTGGTGACTCTTAGTGTATCCTAGGTGTTCTCCAACCACATTGAATCCATAAGAAGCCAAACTGTTAGCGAGAGCCTTCGCGTTCTTAACGATCTGTGAGGCATATTCTTCCCCGTAAACTTTCATCTCCAGTGCAGTTAAAGCGGTGGATGGAAGCCTATGGAGGTGATGATTACTCACGAACCAGGGAAATATAGTCCTAGATACCATCTTAAATTCGGCCTCCTGGTTTGAGAAAACGGCTCCACCTTGAGGTCCGGGGAACGTCTTATGGGTTGATACGTTTAGAAAATCAGCTCCTTCAGCAAGCGGATTACTCCAGGCTTTCCCAACTATCAGACCATAGACGTGAGCCGCGTCGTAAACGAGCTTGGCACCAACTGAGTGGGCCAATTCAGCTATTTCTTTAGTAGGATGAGGAAACAAGTAAAGACTTCCTCCAAGTACCACGAACTTGGGCCTAATAGTCTCCATCATCTTGGACGCTTTATCAATGTCTACATTCATGTTCTCCTTGTCGTAAGGCATCTCTATGTGTTCTATACCTAGAGCACCTAAAGTCCCAAACTTAGTGTGACTGACGTGGGCACCAGCCTGAACCGGTGCAATGAGAGCCTTATCTCCTGGATTTGCAAGGACCCTGAACACTGCAGCGTTAGCTATTGTGCCACTGGTGGGCCTTAGGTCACAGAATTTGCTTTGGGTTATCTCGTTCATGAGCTCCATGGCCAATGTTTCAATTTCGTCCACATATTTCGTCCCCTGGTAGAATCTCTTGTAAGGCTTCCCCTCAGCATACCTGGACATGAAATCGCTCATGTATAAGGCCTCAGCGAGGGGGCTCATCACGTTTTCCGAGGCTATCAGGTTTATCGTTTCAGTCCTTCTCCACTTGTTCTGGGTTTTAGTTATCTCGATTATCTTTTCTAGATCCTTTTGCACATCCATGCTCTACTAACGTCTCTGGTAAGAATTAAGTCTTTATGCCACGACCCAACTTTTTATGAGCCTTTCCTAGTTCTCTAGACGCCAGAGCCGCGAGAAGGTTCAATTCTCCTGCAAGCACGGCTGCGGCTATTATTTCTGCGAACTTTTTAGAGTTAGCTCCTGGTTTATCGGAGTTCCCATCCAGGCCCATTATACTTAACGCTTCTCTTTGTGTGGGAAGCCTTGTCCCTCCACCCACTGTACCTATCTCCAATGACGGGAGAGTGACAGAGATGTACAAATCTCCATTCCGGTTCTCCGTCCAAGTATACCCTGTGCTGCTCTCCACCACCTGCGCTACGTCCTGGCCGGTGGCAATGAAAATAGCGGCTATCACATTAGCGAAGTGTGCATTGAATTGAAAATGCGTCCCTGCTCTAGCCCCTCCCAACCAGTTCTTCCTCAGGTTAACCTCATGAATTGACTCGGAGTCGGTCTTCAGGTATTTTCTGATCACATCTCTAGGGATTACAGCTTCAGCTATAACGGTCTTTCCTCTCCCCATGAGCTCGTTGACCATAGATTGCTTCTTATCGCTACATACGTTTCCGCTTACAGCAACGAGTCTGGCTTCGGGAAACTGGCTCTCGATAAGCTCACACGCAGCTTCAGTGGCTATGGTTACCATATTCATCCCCATCGCATCTCCAGTTTCGAATTCGAACCTGAGCCATACGTTGTTACCCAGGATAAACGGGACTATTTGCTTCAATCTTGCGTGAGACGACGTGGACTCTGCTACCCTCTTTATTTCCTCAAAGTTCTTAGTGGCCCAATTTAAGAACTCCATAGCAGACTTAATTGACTGGAACTTAAAGACAGGGGCTCTAGTCATTCCGTCTCTCAAAACTCTACTTATTATAGGACCGGACTCCCTTAGTATCTTCATACCCCTGTTCACACTAGCTATCAACGCGCCTTCAGTTGTGGCCAAGGGAACATAAAACATGCCCTTAGCGTACTCACCCTCAATTCTGAGCGGTCCTGCTACCCCCAGCGGTATTTGGACAGCGCCTATAACGTTCTCAGCGTTTCTGTTCTTTATCTCCTCGTAATCTATTATCGTGGAGCCTATAGAGGGAAGTCCTTTACCAGTTATCTTTTCGATGGCTAGCCTCCTGGCCACCATGGCCGCATTAGCTTCCAAAATCTCGTCGATCTTATGAAGCTCTAGTTCACCTCTTGCCACCTTTTCCGCTACTTCCTCAATTTCGTTGTTCATTGTCTATCAGCCTAAATTTCGTTCCGTACTCTATGAGGCCGTTATGAGAGTCTACCCTTAGCTTTCTAAATACAGCTTCGACTCTAGCTCCCTCCTTAGGTTCTTCGTCCACATCTACTAGTGGGGCTACTATCTCTATTCCCTCATCAAGCCGTATGAGACCGAAGTATATGGGAGCGTCTCTTTCGAATCCAGTCCTGACCTGGTGGGTATACGTGAATGTTATTAACGTTCCCTTTCCACTTAGCTTCTTTTTTGTGACTTTGAAGGAGCCACACTTATTACATACATGTCTAGGGGGAAACGTGTACGCTCCGCAGCTCTGGCACTGGGTTGCAGTGAGAGAATACTGGGTTTCCTTATTCCTCCATATTTTGGGTGGAAGGATCTTCACTTATATCACCTCGAAAGGCCTATAGTGTAAGCCACTTTTCCTAGGTCGTCTGTGGACACTACAGCTCCCCTCTCCGCGTTCTTAGCCCTCTTCCCCTTGAAGGTTCCAGTCAGTTGCATGTAGGCTTCAGCTAACTGATATACCCCTGTTGCCCCTCCTGGATAGCCACGCGCCTTAAGTCCTCCTGAGAGATTAACTTGAGAGTCCGCTATGTTATATAGAGATTTCCCTCTCTCGAAGCCTATCTCGTCAAGAATCATGGCAGCAATGACACTGTAAGAGTCGTGTATTTCAATGAAGTTTGGCTTAAAGTCCCTCCAGGGGAGCCACGCTTCTCTTACTGCAACAAGTTCTCTCATGCTATATCCAAAGGAAGAACCGTACACGTTCTCCACCTTCACTTTTGATTCGGAAAATTTCCTGGCTAGTTCACCGTTGGTAAGAAGGATCGCAGCTGCTCCATCAGCCCTTGCCGCTGTATCGAATAATCTAATTGGATCAGATATTATTTGAGATTTCATTATTGTATCCTTATCGACTTGAAACTTCAAATACGCGTAGTGATTCTCTGAGGCATTCTTATGCATTTGGTAGGGCCACTCCGCGAAATAGTCGTATCCAACACCATAGGTCTTCATGTAGAGTTTCATCTGAAGTGCAGCATAGCTGGACTGTGTCATCCCTATTCTATAGGAGTACTCCTCGTCCAAGTTCTCCGCTAAAATGTCGTTGAGATGGTTCGTCGGAAAGTCTGATAGCTTCTCTGCACCTACAATTAACACGCTTTTCGCTATTCCAGATTTCAGGAACGAATATGCAGTAAATATCGCAGATCCTCCGCTAGCGTCTCCTTGTTCTGTCCTAATTGCAGGAACCCTGAGGCCTAAGCTACTGGCTATTTTTTCGCTGAGTAAGACCTGCTCAGTAGTGCTCTCGCTGTACGCGTTAGCCAATATGAGAATATCAGGATGAACAATAGATATTTCTTCTGCAAGGCCGGAGATTGCGCCAATGGCCAAGTCGATAATGTTATTCTCGTAATACCTATCCACTTTCAGAATGGAGGCTCCAGTTACAAAGACTTCACTCATTCCATGACACCTAGTCGTATACCTTGAATTTATTTGTGGTCTTTGCGTAGTAAGCATAACTCACATATTTCTTTCTCCCTATGTAGTAGTCAACTGTATGCGCTAGTTTCTGTCTCTCTACGATACTATCAGTGACTATGAAGCTATAGGCGTCACTTCCTGCACCGCTACCGAAGGGCGCGACCAATATTCTCTGTCCAGGTTTGGCCACGTCGAGGACTCTGGCAAATCCTAGGAGTGCCGAAGCATTATACGGATTTCCTATGAATGGGGAAATTAACCCCTGCTTTATTTTCTCAGTCGGTATGCCGAACTTCTTAGCAATCTGAAAGGGGAATTTGCCGTTGGGTTGGTGGAATATAAAATAATCAAAATCTGATACTCTAAGGCCTGTATCTTGCAGTAGCCTATCCACAGCTGCACTTATGTGGGCGAAGTAGGCGGGCTCTCCAGTGAAGGCTTCTCCGTGAAGGGGATAAGGGGAACCATCCCTCCTCCAAAAATCAGGAGTGTCCGTAACGAATGAAGTAGAGGCTTCTACAACGGCAGCTGACTCTTCAGCTCTTCCTACAACGAAGGCAACTGCTGCGGCTGCAGAACTGAGTTCTAATACGTCTCCTGGGTTAGACTGGGCTGTATCAGATCCAACTATGAGGGCATATGAAACTTGACCTGCATCTACCATGGAGAATGCCATCCGAAGGCCCGCAGAGGCAGCCCTACACGCGAACTCTAAGTCCGCTGTAAGGGAGTACTTAGACAGGCCCAATGCATCTATCAATATGGTAGAGGTGGACTTTACGGCATAAACTTTTGACTCAGAACCGAAGAGGGCCATCTCTATCTCTCTAGGATCTATCATAGCTCGTGCTATGGCGTCCCTGGAGGCCTCAATCGCCATTGTAGTCGAGTCCTCATCTGATGCTGGGACAGACTTCTCGCTTAGTCCCAATGATTTGACTATGCCCTCCTCCTTCCCCCAAAGTTTGGCTATCTCATCAACCTTTATTCTATATTTAGGAACATATGATCCCCAACCTATGATACCGCTTTGCATCTTACACATCTAATATGTCATCACTTAAAAGTTTTCGGTGATTGTCTATGGCATTATAGACAAAGAGCTATAGAATTAAAAAATTCAAAATTATCCAGAACTCCTGTCTGCGAAGAACATCTGATATCTCTTAGGCTTTAAGTTCTCTACAATATGATTGAAAGCCGCTTGAGGGTCGCTATCCTCGCCACACGTATACACATCTAGTGTAGCGTAGTTGTATTCGTTCCAGGTGTGCAAAGCGATGTGACTTTCCTCCACTAGTGCTATCACCGAAACCCCGCCTTTCTTCCCTCCGAAACTCCAAGATTTAGCCTCGACTAAGTTCATCTTAGCTATCCTCACCGCCTCTAGGACTATCTGTTTGAGTTTGGCCTCGTTCTTAAGATCCTCGGGGTTTATATCATATAAATTTCCAAAAACATGCTTACCTATAATTTTATCATCCGAGGATTGAAAGACAGCCTGTCTGGACATCTCTTTTTCTGGTGCCCTCCGGTTACACATAATCCCCTTTGAATTTATAAATGTAACTAGTCTATTCTCCTCCTCATTTCCCTTCTGGATACGGAAAGGAAGACGAAAATAGTGGTTTGGCTCTCATAGGGTTTCCCTGAATTCGTAATTAACGTCTGGCTCTCATAACTCTTCTACTCCCTATCCGGACACGAGAGCCCACTTCCTCGCACTGTTCATCGGGTTAACGGTGATACTCTTCAATACTAGTTCAATAGTGAATTTTAATTATGATTAACTAGAAAATCTTTATATAATAGCTATATTATTGAATTTTATATCCTCTACAGAATAATTAGCAAAACTTCCACAACTTCAATAATTGAAATTTTTCTGCTCGCTTAAGGATGTAGCGGACCCGGGGGGATTCGGACCCCCGACCCTCGGCTCACTCTGCCTCCTTAGGAGGCCGGCGCTCTATCCTGGCTGAGCTACGGGTCCACAACAAGTTCACGCAAATATTACTTAAAGAGTTTTCGGGGATAGGACTTCATGAATCTTTCATAATTTTACGCTCCTCTCTCGGTGGCTATTACCCATAAGATCATTATTAGCGATACACGGGAGATCGTTAGTCGATTTTAAGCCTCAGAATCTTATAATCAGCAGTTATGGGAATCTTAGGGAGGTAATACGAAAAGCCTGTATTGGCGAGAAGTTTTCCGACGTCGTCCCGCTGAAAAGGTGCGGAAAGGGACAAATCAAGTTCGCTAGGGAGAGGCTGGTCAAGGCGGTAAACAGGCTGGGAGTGGTGAGGAGGAACGGGAGGAGCAGGAAGGTTAACTGACACTTATCCTGATGGCCTTGGTAGGTGGGAGGGCCAGCGTGAGGAACGCGGCCGAGACGTTCGGGTTGGGCTACTCAAACCTGCTGGAGGCGTTGGGAGAACTCGACGACGCGTGGAGGGACTGGAGGTCCTGTCAGACTGGTGAAGGGTCGGGTCGTCATCGTGGACGACACCGTGGACCACAACGCTCCGGGTAGACGTGAGCCCCCGAGAACCACTGGACCTACTGCCACACCCAAGGGAGGTTCGAGAGGGCCAAGCTCCTCACGGTCGTGATAGTGGACCTCAAGCAGGACGTTCACGGTTTCCCCTACGCC
>Ga0081529_120709_pt2 | contig 53396 bp, 54 predicted proteins | sample EchGeymetagenome_FD_71012 | JGI IMG/M metagenome (GOLD analysis project Ga0081529, IMG submission 71012) | Ferrous microbial mat and aquatic microbial communities from Echinus Geyser, Yellowstone National Park, USA - transect B T=78-80 C v2... ...
GCCCTGGCAATTATCAAGGCACTACCATCCCTAAGCTCGAGCTCCCTAACACCACCGTCAACCGCAACCACCCTAAAACTACCACTGGCATTAATCGGCAATTGCCTCCATAAATCCCTGACATCGCCAGCATCTATTAACCTACCTAACATATTGTGTATACGATCAACCCTCTCAAGACTATAGTTACTACCAATCTCAGTTAATCTCCTATGATAAATACCATAAAATATATCAGCCACTCATCACTTGGCGTATCATTTATTATTAACATTTTTGCTTAAAGTCGTTAAGTAGGGAGCCCACTGAAAGTTTCAATAAACATTATACAACACAAACCTGCGTTCTTGCTAGGTATTTCTTATTGAACTATTAGGGATTCCTAATAACCACAATGGTTCCCACAAAATATCTGGACCCCTCAGAATCTCATGCAAGCACTTCACCATTAAACGCATTATTTATGGGAAAGACCATTTTGTTCTAAACGCCATGATTTACATGCCTGGCAGGTTTAATTTTGCTTAAGGTAAATATTTATTAATAGGGGAGTTCATAGTTCTTGGTCATCTATTATGAACATGAAGTACGTGATAATTGCCGCGGTGGTCGTGGTCGTTGCGATAATCGGAGCCTTCTTTACATGGAACATGATTCATAAACCCGCTGGACCGAGCTTTAACGAGCTTCTTAATGAGACTGATACTAAGACGTATACTGCGAGTTATTATTACCTCATATACTCGAACATAGCTGGTCAAGTCACTAACCAGGGCTATGAGTTCGTATATAGCCAGAGGGGGTCTAGTGATAGGTACATAGTTGTTACCACGACGAGCCAACCAATAATGGGCCTCTACATAGTTACTACCCAATTGAGCAACGGTTCGCTAATTCAGTGTGTGGCTCAACCACTGTACTCTGGTTGTTTCGTGGCGAATCAAACATTCAATCTTGTAAACTTGGCATTACCCACCGCCAACTCCTCGAGATTTGAACCTGTGGGCATGCAGAGGATACTTAATTACAGTGCTTATTGTTACGTCTCGAGAAACGTCACTGCACTGGGGAATATTGTGCCCGCCGCCATACAGTCAGGCCTTGGCTCCCTCCCGGTGAATGTCACGAGCGAGGTGTGCATGACGCCTGATGGTATACCGCTATTGTTAAGGCTTAGTGTGTTCACGACGCTCAGTGTCAGTGGTTACTCAGCGCCGTTGAATATAACGCAGGCATTGCTTGCGACCAGCGTGGAGGATGGGGTTTACCTAAGTAATAACGCTACTCTATTGCTTAGCAAGCTTGGTGTTAATGCAACAGGATAATAAACAGTGGGCGTCAGCAATTACTTTAAAAACAGTATCCATAAATGCTGTTGCGTGAGTTCGTTAAACGTGGAGGTTTTTGTACACCCGACATGCTCTACCTGCCACACACTACTTAAGTTGCTGAGGCAGTGGGGTTATTTGGATCGTGTTAAGGTCATTGATACGTCCGTAGATCCATACATAGCGGTTGAGAGAGGTGTTAGGTCTGTACCGAGTGTGTTTATTAATGGGGAGTTGATCTTTGCAGGTATTGTTGATTTCAAGAAGCTAAAGGCGATGCTTGATGGTGAATTCTCAGGTAATTCCCTGGACGTGAGTATTGAGGAGGTTGAGGAGAGGTTCTTTAGGGGTGTTCTCGATAGTGTCGCTACGGCGTTGTGGTTATTTGTAAATGAGGATTGTGATGCATTCCTTAGGGATAAGGACTTTATTATGGCTATAACAAACATATCCGTGCTTAGTAATAGGGATGGGATTTATGAAAACTTGCGCAGACACCTGGGCGATATTAACAAGTGCAGGGAGGCTATAATGAGGAGGGAGGATAAATTCCTCTCTGTCATAACGAGGAACTTCGCCAGGGAGATTTACTGGCTCCATGGCAAATTCCTGGATTGGAGCGAGGTGTCTAGGCTATATCCGAGGGAGGTGATCGCCCATTGGATGATTGTTAGGTCAGCCCTGGGGCGTGTTGGGTTAAGGCTCCACCCAATAGGTGAGGAGAGGTTCTGGAGTAAGGTGGTGAAGATCTACGAGTATATGAGTCGCACATTCGATGATTACATGAAGCAGGTTATTGAGGAGCAAGATAGCATAGGTAGTGATAAGGAGTACATTGAGATACTCGATAAGGTACGGATGAGACGCCAATAAAATACATAAAATCACTAGGCATTAGGCAATTTAGGGAAATGGATAGAGTAGTTATACTTGATGGTTACACGGATGAACCCGCAGGTTTGGGGGTTCCGCCTTATCTAGATGTTTATCCTAGGTATATTGCTGGTGCCATTTGGAGTGCGAATAAATCCGTGGATGTCAGGTATTTCACGATCGACCAGGTTAGGGGCGACTGGGAGAACTTCGTGAAGATCGCCAATGATTCAAGGTTGCTGATTGTGATTGCAGGCATAGTTACGCCAGGTAAGTACCTCGGCGGCGAACCAATTAGGCTTGAGGAGATAGAGAGGCTCGCTAATATCGTGAATGGACCAATTAAGGCGTTGGCAGGTCCTGTGGCTAGGTTTGGGTATGGTGCGAGAGGTGGTTTTGTAGCAATACCTAGGACCAGGTTTGGTAAGTACTACGACATCGTCATCACGGGGGATCCGGACCTTGTGATTCACGAGTTGGTTAGTAATCACTATCAGCTATCTAAGGTGTCACCAGCAATGACGCATAACGATTATAAACTGATAGATGAGTTCGCCGTACTCGGCGCACGTATCGTGACGCAGCACCCAAATTATGGTAAGAACCTAATTATCGAACTCGAAACCTACAAGTCCTGCCCAAGGTATATAACGGGTGGTTGTTCGTTCTGTGCCACGGTTAGGTACGGACCAGTTAAATATAGGGAGACGGAGGCTATCGTGAGGGAGGTCGAGACTTTATACAGTGCTGGCGTTACGCATTTTAGGCTTGGTAGGCAGGCTGATTTCTACACATACATGGCTCATGACACGGGCAAACTCGAGTACCCAAGGCCTAACCCAGGGGCCATAGAGAGGCTATTGGTTGGTATCAGGAATGCCGCGCCTGGGCTTGAGACCCTGCATATAGACAATGTCAACCCAGGCACGATCTACCACTGGCCGCGGGAGAGTGTTGATGTTACGAAAATACTCATGAAGTACCACACGCCTGGTGATGTGGCTGCCATGGGTATAGAGACGGCAGACCCAAGGGTCGTTAAGCTGAACAACCTAAAGGTCATGCCCGATGAGACATACTTCGCGGTAAAGACCATTAGTGAGTTGGGTAGGGTGAGGGGTTGGAATGGTATGCCAGAGCTACTGCCCGGCATAAACTTCGTGACAGGGCTACCTGGCGAGACAAAGGAAACCTTCAGGCTAAACATCGAATTCCTAAGGAGGCTCCTGAATGATGACGTTTGGGTTAGGAGAGTAAACATAAGGCAGGTCCTCGTACTACAACCAACACCACTTTGGGGCATGGCCGACGAGATTAGGCAAACACTCAATAGGCATAGGAAGTACTTCCTAGCGTTCAAGTACTGGGTCAGGAGGCACTTCGACCACGAAATGCTCAAGAGAATTCTGCCGAAGGGCACGATACTGAGGAAGGCATTCACCGAAGCCCACTATGGGGATGGAACATACGCGAGGCAGGTTGGCTCATACCCAATGCTCATATACGTACCAGCCAGGATACAACTAAACACGTGGATGGACTTCGTGGTTGTGGACCACGGCTTCAGATCAGTCATTGGAGTACCCCACCCACTAAACGTTAATGAGGCCCCAAGGAAACTATTAAAGTACGTGCCGGGAATGACGGATAAGGCGATTAACGAAATACTGGCATCAAAGCCCATAAAGGACATCAACAACCTAAGAAGGATGGTTGGGGAGGAGGCATTAAAATACCTAACCATCTAATTTTACAGTGATAAATGCGGGAAGAGGCTGAGTATTGGTTCAAGGAAGCTTTGAGTAATTGCGGGGTCTCTGGTTCAAAACCTGTATTAACTACGGCGCTTATATCCGTAATGCCCTCCCTCCCCCTCACCCTCAGTCTCAGCCTTACCCTCAACGCCATGCCCAACACTCCTGGTTCTGTATATGTGCCCAATCCTATCAACAAACCTACCACCTAGCCCGTAAACCACGGTCTAAATAACACCAAACCAATTAATAACCCCTACCAGAGACAAACCATATGTATGGAATTACCATAACACTTCAATGCCTAATCATTAAGTAAAAATTTAATGATGACCACCCTGGCCATAGTTTCATTGTTTAACCGTGTTTTCAGAAATTTCTGAAATAACTATGAATAATCTCCAATTGCCTTGGCTGGGGTTGATTCATGGCAAAATTTTGCCATGGGATGAACATTGATAAATAATTCTAGGCGTGCATTACGGATTGTACGTAATTCGTCGCTCCTGTCAGTATCATGCCTATGGCCAGCGCCGCGATTATGAGCGACATAAACCTGCCAAGTACCTTGAGGGTGTTGCTTCCTAGCATTTTGAGGAGTGGTTGTGAGAACCTTATTACGGCGTATGTGAAGGCGGCGCTTAGTAGTGAGGCTATTATTACCTCGTAGATTGGGTATATTGCGGAGAAGAGTATTAACTCCGTTATTGTGCCTGGACCAACCAGTAATGGAGTCACTATTGGCACGAGCACAAACTCCTCAGGCTCCTTAACAGTCCCAACCCTTGGCCCACCTGCTGTCAAGGTCTCCATGGCCACACCCATGAGAAGTACACCGCCGGCTATCCTGAATGCGTCCAGGTTTACACCGAATGCCTGTAGTATGTACCTACCGGCGACCGCGAATATTATCATTAGGAGGGGGACGCTTATACCAACGAGTCTGTAGACTCTACGTAATTGCTCGGTCTCCAGGTTTATGATGTATATGGAGAGGGTTGGTATGGCACCTATTGGGTTGAGTATGGCTATTAATTGCCCGGTCATGTTTAAGGTATCTATGAGTGCCGACACCATTTATTAATGCATGCACTATATTATCAACCTTACTAACAAAAACAACCTGACATGACTTATTAAGGGGGAGGGGAAACAATGGGGTTGTGATGATGAATTGGGAACCGATGTGGATGATGATGGGTATCCTAACTGAGTCAGTAAGGATGGTGCTCCTCATTAATCAGCCCGATTCGTAATCATCACGTAATTAGTTTTTACCTTAATTTTCAACCAAGTTACCCTATGCCCTACCTAGGTACTTCTGTCTCAGCACCTTCGCTGCCTCGGTCATTGAACGTAGCTTTGCGAAGGCTATCCTCCTCTCGAACTTCCTGTACATACCTGGTGAAAACCCGCAGTCTGGGTTTAGCCATATCCTACTCGGGTCAAGGACCTTCTCCACCGGCTCGACCCTCTTAATGACTTGTTGTGAGTCCTCAACCTCCTTATTCCTCACGTTTATTACGCCAATACCCAACTCCTTGTCCTGCGTCAATAATTGCGCAAACTTCACCGGGTCCCCACTGGCTGGGCTTGAGTACTCAAGCACGTACTGCTTAACCTTTATGTCAATGACCTCGGGCGCCAATCTTTCGTAACCAACACCGTAGTATGGCGAGTCTGGGTTTGGCCACCTATCCATGTGCATGCCTATCCTGACGCCACCTATTCCCTTGATCGCCTCATTTATTAAATCCCTGGCCAGGGTTAACTCGTTCTTAAAACCTCTGTACTTCTGGCCGTGTATTAACTCAATAACCCTCCTATACCTATCGGGCTTGTCTGGATCGGCTTCCACCAGGTCGCCCAGCATTGGCTCATCAAGCTGTATGAAGTCAACACCGGCATCCCTCAGCCTAATTATTTCCTGCCTTAGTACCTTCACGTAATCCTCGGCAAGATCCTCAGGTCTTGGGTAAACATCCTTGGAGTACCTCTGGTCCCAGGTCTCCCACATTATTAGGTATGGGCTTGGTAGCGTGACCTTAATCCTCTTCGTTGTGACGCTCCTCGTGAATTGGAACTCATCCAACGCTATTATAGAGTCCCTAATCCTATCAACAGCAACCGCCCTCCAGTAGGTGAGCTGTGCCTTGTACTGCCTCATTACCTCCATGGCCTGTGGGTTTATGTCTGTGACGTAAACTAGCCTGAAGCCTGGTATTTTCTGCGCCACGAAGGATACAAAACTTGTTCTTCTCTGCTCGCCGTCAGTGATCACGTCTAAGTTTACCAACTCCTCCTCCTTAACCGTCAACTTAACTGCATCATCCAGGTACTCATCCAACTCCTCCTTACTCACCTCACCCTTATTGAACTTATCAAAGGCCTCAACCAACCACCTAGGCCTTGGAAAGCTGCCCACAACCGATGTCAAAAACATTTCCTCAGGCATTATACGCGAAACGCCCGGTTGAATTTAAAGTATTTCTCAGGTGTTAGGTTTAATTATGGTGTAGGTCCGATACCGGCTATCTTCGGGTAAGGCCTCGCTTCCCAAACAGCCCTTAAACCACACACATACCTAGTTAGTCTCTCAACACCGATACCAAAACCCGCAGTTTGAAGCGGGTAGAACTCCCTGAGCATCATTAGGTACCACCTATACTTATTTGGATCCTCACCACCCTCCCTCATCCTAGCTATTACCCTGGCTGGCTCATACTCACGCTCAGCACCACTTATAGCCTCACCAAAACCCTCTGGATAGAGCATGTCGAAATCCCTGAGTATACCAGGTCTCTGTGGGTCCTCACGGTCATAGAACCCCCTGGCACCCTTCGGATAATCCATTATGAAGAGCGGGTTCTCGTGATATGCAGAGAGTAGCTTCTCACATTCCCACCTAATTTCTGTATTTGGCGGATTCCTACACCCCAGTTCATTAACAAGCTCCACTGCCTCCTTATGGGTATACCTAATAAACGGCTTCTTAAAATCTGGTAATTGCCTATTGAGCTTCGTTTCCAATTCCTTACCATATTCCTCCCCAACACGCTTAATGACGTATACTACCATATCCTCAGCAAGGTCTATAACGTCGTTGTATGTGGCACCATAAACCTCAAGATCAAGTTGATAGAACTCAACGAGGTGTCTACCTGTAAAGGCGCTATCGTTTGGTTCGAACCTAATGTTTGGACTTAGGAAGTATATTTTGCCCAGTGATGCCGCCATGTACTGCTTATACAGTATGGCGCTTGACATAACCTTGTACTCCATACCGTAGAAATCCACCGTAGCCTGCTTAGCACCCCTAATACCTGGATCAGTCACTGGGCCTATTATTGGTGCAAGAACCTCCGTGAAGCCCCTGGAGTTAAGAAACTCACGCAAGGCATCGATTATTGTTGCCTGCACCCTAAAGACCAGTTTATACTTCTCATCCCTCGCCCACCTCCACGAGTAATTGAGCCATTCCTTAAGGAACTCCATGTACTTTCCCTGGTCAGACACAAACTTTTCGAATTCTAGCACGGCTGGATGGAAGTAGGGCCTTTCCCTCTCGGGTCGCTTACTCATATGCCTCCGACAACGGTCAGAATAATTTTTAAATGCGACTGAGAAGATAACAAGAATTCTACGGTAAATAATAGGCATATTAACCCATGCTGACCATGAAATCCACATCTATTGAGTCCCTAACTACCGATGCAAACCTGTCAATTTGCCTCAGTAGTAAATCAATACTTGATAAACCGGTTGATCTACGTTTAGGCAAACCAGCGTTCTCCCTGGCAATATTGAGCACAAATTCTCTAAATGCTGGATCACCCAACGAGTCATGCAGGGTTATCCCAATCACCAGGTCATCCTCCCTAAACACGCCATCCAACTGCTCAGCACTTCTCCCGTTCCTCTCCCTAATCATGACCAGGGGCTTATCACCAACGTACTGGGGAATACCCCTATGAATCTCGTAACCACTAATCTCGACATTCTCAATCCCGTCAACCAACCCAATCGCCCTCGACAACGAAACCACCTTTTCAATACCATACACGGTGTTGACGTTTATGAAGCCAAGCCCCCTATAAGTACCTGGAATACCAGCCTCCAACCCGTGCGGGTCACTGAGTATTTTACCGAGGGCTTGAAAACCACCACATAAGCCCAACAATACTACTGAACCTTTGATTTTGGTTAAGGCCTTATCCATACCCGTCCTCCTCATCCACTCAACACTGGCAACCACATTCTTGGAGCCGGGCAGTATAACCATGTGAGGCTCACCAAGTTCCTGGGGGCTACGCACAATCCTAACCGTCACGTCGTCCTCCAGTATCAGTGGGTATATGTCATTGAAGTTCGATATGTAGGGGTAGGCGATCAACGCGATGTCCAGTGGGCCATTACCAATGGGCTTCAGGTCCATGGAATCCTCAGGCCATAACCACAGGTCCTCTAGGTAAGGTAGTACGCCGACCACGGGCTTTCCCGTCTTACCCTCAAGCCACTTGATCGCATTATCCAGGAGTTTGGGGTCGCCCCTAAACTTGTTAATAATGAACCCCTTAACAAGCCTCCTCCATCTGGGTGGTAAGGCCCTCATCAACCCAAGCCCCTGAATGAATGAGCCACCCCTATCAATATCGAGCACCACGAAGACGCGCGCACCAAGCCACTCGGCAGGTCTAAAGTTTGCAATGTCCCTATTGGCCAGGTTTGGTTCGTAGGCTGACCCAGCACCCTCCCCAACAACAACATCGAAATCCCTACGTAACCTCTCAATGCTTCCCTTAACGGCCTTAACAACAAATCCCCTAAATCCCTGATCCATGAGGTATTGACCAAAGGTTAGCTGGGCTCTTGGTTTCCCAAGAATCACGTACTCCGCCCTGTGCATATCCATGGGCTTTATCAGGACTGGGTTGTGGTATATGCTTGGTAATAAACCGGCAATGTATGCCTGCATTGCCTGGGCTAGGGCGATTTCCCCACCCTCTATTGCTGGGTAACTGTTTAACGACATGTTTTGCGCCTTAAATGGCGTTACACGTAAGCCCCTACCCCTGAGCAATCTGAGTAATGCAGCAACTATCGTGGTCTTCCCCGAATCACTCATCGTTGATACTAAGTAGATACTCACCAATACGACCAAGCAATAATATCTTTTAAGGATAATATAGGAGAAAAGAGGGAAGGTTAATAAGACCCCCAATAAGAGCAACATTAGGTGCGAGCAATGGGATTAACCAATCCCATGAGGAATCACAGGTTCTGGGTCGGGCTTGCCCTCGCTGCATTAACGGTCTACCTAATAATAAAACTCTACGACACCCTATTCCTAAGCTTAAAGATCCCGGTAGTCGCCGTAGGCCCCGACGGCATACTCAAGGTAATAGGCTCCATACAACCGTTCACGAACCCTGTAATCGCCTATGATGTAATGATGAGTATTATAATGACAGCAGTGCTTTCTTCCATGGCTTCGGTGCTCATATACTCATCAATTATAAGACGTGGACATCAAATCGATGGTAATAGCCCGCTGAGTGCTATTCCAGGTAATGATTATGATGCCATCAGCAACATAGTATTAACTAACATGGAGAAGGCGGCGATCTCGGTAATACGCAAGAGGGGTGGTATGATAACGCAGGCAGAGCTTGGTCGTGAATTGGGATTAAGTAAGTACCAAGTCTCTAGGCTAGTTAAGAGGCTTGAGGCGAAGGGTGTTATTGAGAGGAGGAGGGCTGGTGTAACTAATATTTTGATCCTACGCGCTGGTCCTAACGCTACCCTGAATAAGGGAGGCAAGGTTGATGGCTAGCCTATCTCTGTTACCTTGGGCATTAATTATGTAATCCATGCCATCAGCGGTAAGGTATACCCCATGATATGGCTCCCACCTAACCAAGCCCAGTCTCTTCATTTCGTTTAAGTAACGGAGTAATCTGTCGTAGGGAACCCCGACCATCATGGCTAACCTACTTAACCTATCACAAGTACCCATCCTGTCTATCGCCAACATGATATCTGCGTATATCTCAACCCTAGACCTGGGCTTTTTCCTAGGCATCATCAAACTATGAACTCTGCAACAGCCTTTAACCATATCGTAAAAACCAACGTGCAACCAAACGGCAACCTTATTGCAACCTTATGATAGAGTTGCAAAAAGGGGATTTTTAATGAAGATCTCTTCAATATTTGTGAATCACGAGTGCTTCTTAACAGAGGCGTGTATTACGGGTATCACGATACACTTACCGTTTCCTGTTATCACAACACTATTTACTGCGCCAAAGTCCACATTAATATCATAACTGGTGCCATTGACGATTATTGGGCTTGGCTCAAGCGGTACTTCAAACTTACCACTCGGTAAAGTGCAATTATAGGTTTGCCCGTTAACAACAGCCTGTACATTAACCACGTCCAGGCGTATTACGTTGTATGTACCATTGGGTAAGGTGCACTGCGCCATTAACTGGCTCGTATTAATAAGTTGCGCCAGGTCAAAGGTTTCACTGGTTAATGGGCAGGAGATCCACGTGGTATTGCCACCACCCTCCCTATGGAACAACACCTTACTTATCGTCACATATAAGTGATCTACCTTAACGGGCTTATCACTTAAGTAAACATATACCTGACTTTGAATACCTGAGCCGCTTGGCGTTATTATCATGCCGTGACTAAGTACTAGGTATGCTACTACTCCTATTATTATTACTACTATTAGTCCTACCACCCACCCCTTCATACAAGGCCCCACAAACTAAAGAGCCCTTAAAAGGCATGCTCGTGAAACCAACGTGGAAAGTTCATGAATAATTATTAAAACTAAGAAACCAATTTACGAAATGCATCACCAATGAGAATGGCATGGTTAAGGAGAGACCTTAGAATCATCGACTTGGTAGCACTAGGGTATTCAGACGTGTCGTCAACCTACTACTTCATACTCGGTGTTGTGGCTCTTTACTCAGGTTCATCATTAATCGTAACGATGTCCCTGGGATCCCTATCAATGTGGATAGTGGGGCTTGCATATGCCGAGTTCGGTAGCGCAATACCGAGGACAGGCGGTGCCTATTATTATATTAAGCGTGAGTTGGGCGACCTAATGGGATTCATAGCAGGTTGGTTATTGAGCTTTGATCAAATACTAATGGTCGCATACGGTGCGTTGGGTGCCACAAACTACCTTGGCGGTTTCATCCCCTTACTATCCACATGGCCCATTAATTCCCTAGTCTCGATTATTATAATTGCATTATTAATGGTTATGAATATACTTGGTATAAAGACCTCGGCGAGATTTAACCTAGCCCTACTGACAATCGATTTGCTCGGTATATCCACACTACTAATCATAGGTTATTTATCATTACTAACTGGGAAAACACCCGTGATAACAGCGACACACCCATCAATTAACAACATAATGAGTGGACTAGCCTACTCCCTGAGGGGTTATACTGGAATTGATGTAATCGCCCAATCAACAGGTGAGGCATTGGCACCCTCTGTATCCGTGCCGAGGGCTATATTTAGCGTCTCATCACTATCAACGGCAATAGCCTTGGCTCTATCATTACTAGCCTCTCTAACGAACTCCATATTCGTGATTTCCACGAACATTAACGACCCAATAGGCGCCTTGGCTAGGCACTTAGTACACAACGTGGTCCTAAGCACGTACATAGCGGTTTCGGTAGCTATAGTGCTACTGATTGCGGTTAATGCCGGTATTGTTGACTTCTCGAGAAATATCTACGTCATGGGCGAGGACGGATTATTACCCAAAACCTTAAGTACTGTTCACGGTAGATACAGGACCCCCTATATCGCCATAATAGCATCCTCACTCGTGGCCATGTTATTCGTCGCACCAGGTAATGTGGAACTTATAGCCAGCTCTTACGGTGTATCATCAACAATCGTGTACCTAATGACCATGGCATCGCTCATAAGGTTTAGGAACGCAGAGGGTGAGTTGGTTCGCTACTACAGCACGCCAGAGGTTACCCTGGGGGGTGTTAGGGTTCCCATTGTATCGATATTGGGGTTCATTATTTACATAATGGCTATGGCATTGATAGCCTTGTTAAAGCCACTGTATTTAGTGGTTGTCCTCATATGGGCTTTGGTTGGTATACTAATCTATAGGGTTAGTAGATCCTCTCGATACAATCAACCACCGAATCCCTATCACCAATGATGAGAACCTTATCGTTAGCCTCAATTCTTAAATCCTCGCGTGCCAAGAGAACCTCCCCATTCCTAATTATCAATGGTATCGCCACACCGCACTTCCCAGCCACCTCATCAATACCCTGCCCTATGTAAGGTGATTCCGAACTTATGACCACGTAATAAGCCTGAACATTTTCGTCAGAAAATAATAATTGCTTAAACTGGGGCCTTACATAATTAGCAATTTTAGAAAGTACGGCGTCAACTATTGGTATTGCAATTACACCCAACTCAATAAACCTATCTAGGTACTTCTCCTTATTATAATTGAGAACCACTATTGTCGGAACACCATGGGATTTTGCGAGCTCGGAAACCCTGAGGTTTGTCTCATCATCATAAAGCGAAACCACAAGCTCTGCCTTATCGATTCCAGCCTCCGTTAGCAGTTCCTCGCTTGCTGGGTCGCCAACATACACGTACACGGGCACGCCCTTACAAATCCTTGCCTCCTCCCTACTTCTCGATATCGTTGAAACCTCGTAACCATTACTAACAAGTAACTTTGCTATAGAAACACCAATCTCGTTTACACCCACTATTATGGCCTTACGCACATTGTGGTAGCAGGTTCACGCATTTAAAAACCAATCCATGTGGTTAATGGTTCACCTAAGATCAACCTGCCTACCATAGCCAGACAAGAACTTCTCCAAATCCTCCTCCCTAGGTAGGTTCTCCTCATCGCCCCTAACCATGACCACCATGGCGGCAGCCGCAGAGGCCCTCCTCGCAGATTCTTCGGGACTTAATCCCTTAAGTATGGATGCCAGGAATACGCCAGCGTAGGCATCACCAGCCCCTATTGGGTCCTTAACGGGTACCCTGTACGCATTAACCCTAACCACCTTACCATCCCAATTCACAATCGAACCCTCCAAACCAAGCTTTAGAACAACCCTACCTATGCCAAAGCGCGAATTCAACTCCTTAAAAACAGCATCGGGCTCTGAGGCACCGAGGAGTAACCTTGCCTCATCATCATCTAGGAATAGAATGTCAACAAACCTAAGGGCACTCGATAAAACATTGATGGCATCACTAGGACTACGCCAAAGCTTCCTCCTATAGTTAACATCGAACGAAACAAGAACACCACCCCTCCTGGCAGTCTCCATACCCCTAATGGCAGTCTCCCTGGCACTATCGCTTATCGCCAATGTTATGCCTGAGGTATGGAACAAACGGGCATTAGTTACATAACCATCATCAATATCTTCAGGGCTCATTGCCGACGCCGCAGAGCCCTTTCTGTAATAAACAACATCACTAACACCAGGCAGTGGGTAGTTCCTCTGTACGAAGTATATGCCTGTCGATCTCTCTGGGTCGAATTTAATGTGACTAACGTCGACACCCTCACCCCTTAACCAATTATATATGAATAAGCCAAACTCGTCCATACCAAGCCTAGTAATCAACCCACAACTAACGCCAAGTCTCACAGCAGCGACACAGACATTAGCCTCACTGCCCGTCGCATGCTTCTCGAAGTAAACAACATGCCTTAGGGGTCCGTCGGTTACGGCATTGAACTGAACAAGTGGTTCACCGAGGGCAACAATATCCACCATACCAGACAAACACAATGGCAGGCAAACTTAAAGGGTTACTCCCACCTGTTATAAAGCCAGGAACAAAAACCTTAAAAAGGCACGGTAATTATCTGGTGTTGGGCCCGTAGTCTAGCCTGGTAGGATGCCCAGGGACGGTAGTCCCGCACAAGCCTGACGGTGCTCGGTTGACGGTGATTGATTTGGGCATTGGATCGCGGGAGATCCCGGGTTCAAGTCCCGGCGGGCCCACCAGGGCTTTTTAACACCCTACTTTATACTCGAACTTGGGTTGGATTAAGGTGTTAGGGTTGTGGGTAAGCATTTTAAAATTAGTCTCCTTATCACCTTTACGTGATAAAGATTGGGCAAATCTCGCCCTTTAGGGCGGTGTGTTTATTAACCCTGGCTTTGTTGTTTGTTTGTGCCCTCCCTCGGTGAACTCTTTCAAGATGGGGAGCGGGGGCCGACTTCTCCCGCAATACTGGGGGAGGGCGTCTATCCTGTTGAGTATAAGAATAGGAGAACCAACGTTGTTAGGTTGCTTCCAAATGGTGCGCAGGAGAGGAGGTTGAGGAGGCTGGCTGATGCCACAGCCAAGCTTTGGAATGAGTTGAATTTTGAGAGGAGGCAACAATTCTTCAGCAGTAAGGGAGTGGACTTCAGGGGTACATGGAGCAAGTATTACGAGAAGTATAAGGAGATACTTGGTGTTAATGCTCAGGCAGTGCTTCAGAAGAATAATGAGGATTGGAACTCCTTCTTCTCATTACTGAGGTTGAAGAAGGAAGGGAAGCTTCCTCCTCATATGAATCACGTTTCTCCGCCCGGCTATTGGAAGGACAAGGAGACAGGAAGGAGAAAGCTGATAATCGTTATTAGGCAAGACCGTTATGAAGTTGATGTAGAGAGACGCGTCATAATCCTAAAGGACTTTAATCTCGAAATTAAGTTCGTTGGTAGGCTTAGGTGGTTTGGTAGGCAGGGTAGGCTTGAGATAATCTATGACGAGGGCAAGAATGCTTGGTATGCCCACATACCAGTCGAGGTTGGTGTCGAGAAGACGAAGACTGGTAAGAGGAGTAAGCACATTGTGAAGGGGGAGAGGAGGAGAATTCAAATTGAATCACCTAAAGGAAACAAAGTGGCATCCATTGACCTGGGCATCAATAATTTGGCAAGCGTTGTGGTTGATGATGGTACGTGGATTCTGTACAAGGGCATAAGAACCAAGGAGGACTACTTCTACCTACAAAGACTGATTTCAAGGATTCAGTCCTTGAGGGATACGCTCAAGGATAAGCTTCTTGATGACGCTATTGATGAGTTGAACCACGAGATGAGGAGGCTTTATGGTAAATTAATGAGGAGGTTACTCCACCTATACAGGAACTTTGCATCCCACTTATTGAAACAGCTTCACGAGCTGGGAGTCTCAACTATATACCTGGGTTACCCCTTCAATATCGCCCAGCAGAAGGGCAATAAGTTTACCGTGAACATGTGGTCATACCGTAAACTCATGGAAGCCATTGAGTTAAAGGCCCAGGAGTACGGTATTCGTGTGCTTGAGGTTGTTGAGTACAACACCTCAAAATACTGCGCCTACCACAATGTCGAGGTAAAGAGGCAACCAAGGGGAGTAGTCCACTGCCCAAAGGGGCATAGGCTCCACTCAGACCTAAACGGCGCACTAAACATAATGAAGAAGGCAACAGGCAAAGTGCCTTTAATCATCAAAAAGCCCCTCTCCTTTATTGTAGACCACAATCGAGTAGCACCCGCAAAAAGGGGTGTAACCCCTGAGACCTCGGGGAACCCCCGCCCTTAAAGGCGGGGAAGAGGTCGGATCATGGATTCCAGGGACTTTGTTGGTTTAAGGTTTGGTGATGCGTTGGAAAGGTTAAGAATTAGTGGTAGGGGTATTTTAATCGGCGTAGTTAGGGGTGGCGATGTTCTGATAAATCCAGGCAACGACTACACGATTCAATCCGGCGATTCGCTGCTCGTGGTCAGTTGATTAATCAATCCTAATACGCCATCCTGTGTATATTCGTGTGGTGCCAATGCCCTTATACCATCCCTCAGGAGTCTCATTGCCGTGGTTCTGCCTATAGCCACAACAACCCTATTACTAAGGGCATCCCTAGCGCAGTTACTAACTGCCTCGTAAGTCATTGGGCTCATGAAAACCACGAAATCCACGAAATCCACGAGCTCGCAAGCTATCTTAGATGCTATGGGGTCCACCATAACGTCGTATATCCCATATTCATTAACGTTAAAGCCCATCCTGCTTAATTCGGTCCTCACATAATCACTGCCCTTGCTAGACCTTAATATCACAACCTTACCACCTTTCATATTCCTCATATGCTCAACGACTCCATAGCTCGAGTATTCACTGGGCATTTCGCAATTGAGCCCCAATCCTCTAATTGCCTCACATGTTGCAGGTCCAACACCTATTAACCTAGTATTATCGCCCAACTCAGTCTTTAACTTGTCCCCGAGGTACTTGACCACCATTGAGCTCATTACAATTACATAATCGACACCAGCCAGGGATATTGTGTTTATTGCCTCCTCATTGGGTACTGTGTATATGACTGGTATCTGCACGATATCGATGCCTCTCACCTGTATTGGTTTAATCTTGTCCCGTGCTCTAAGTATCAAAACCTTAGTCATTTACATACACCGAGCTCCCTGCAGAGCACTTCTGCCGTTAACCTTATTGAGTCCTTACTGTTAACGCTTGGTTTCCAACCCACCTCCTTAACGATCCTATCTATGGAAAGCCACATTTTCTTAACATCACCCGGCCAACCCCTACCATCGGGTGTTGCAGGTTTATACGTAACCCTGGGGCTAAGGCCCGATACCTCGAGTATGACGTTCACTATCTCCCTAACACTTATCGTATCCCAATTACCAACATTATAAACATACACACCACCCTCACCAGCATGCTCCCACGCACTTATCGTCGCGTCTACAGCATCTGTTATGTATATGTACGACTTCTCCTGGGTCCCATCACCGAGGACCTCGAGCTCGTTTGGGTTATTCTTAAGCTTCATTAGTAGGTCGTGAACAACACCATGCCTTAACCTAGGCCCAACAACATTTGCATACCTAAGCGACACGCAGGTCATGCCATAAAGCCTCGCGTAGGTTGAGCATAGGACCTCACCCGCAGCCTTCGCAGCTCCGTAAACACTTATTGGTTGTATTGGGTGGTCCTCGGGCGTTGGTAGTATCCTTGCATCACCGTACACGGTACTCGAAGAGGCGTAAACAATGCTTTTAACGTTGTATTTACGGGAAAGCTCCAACACGTTGAATGAGGCAACCACATTCTCATTAAAGTGGACGCTGGGCTCTATCACTGAAACCCTGACCTCGGGATTAGCCGCTAGGTGGAACACGGCATCCACGCCCTTGAACACATCGGAGTTACCTGGATTCTTAAGGTCATCCCTCACAAAGCGTACCCTATCAATAACCCTCCCCAGCCTACTTAGGTCACCGGAGCTCAGGTTGTCGATGACCACCACGCCGAAGCCCTCATCAACGAGGCGCTCGGTTAGGAATGAACCTATGAAGCCCGCGCCACCCGTAATTAAAACCTTCAACTTTGCTCACCTCATTAATAACGAGCCTATCAACACTAGAATGAGGCCTATTATGAGGCCTGGGTTACCCATGAATAATTGAACCAGGGCAAGTACTATCAATGAGACCCTGGTTACCGCACCAACAGACCTATTGATTATAATGCCAGTCAGTAGGTAAGCCATGATGAGCAAGATTATTATTGATATTGTACCCATTATGCCTAATATACCATCTTGTAATAACATATTCATCACGCTTGAGTACATTGGAAATGCGGAAACCAAGGACTCGAAAAAGGTCGGGTTTTGGTAATAAAGCACCTGGTAATTAATAAGGAGGCTTGCGTTGACTAAGTAAAGAACCAATCCAATACCAATAACCCAAAGCCAGGTGTTAACATTACCACGCCTACCCATTGAGCACTAGGTTGGTTTTTGGGTTATAAATATTGCAATTATAAGACCGGCAAGGAAGCTTACGAAGTGGCCCAACCTATTAATTCCAACACCGTCAATAATGAGAACTGGCGGTATTGGTATTAACAACCATAGGGATTCGTAGACCGTGTACAGCGCCAATAGGAAATTCAATAAATGCACAGATCTCCGGGGTCCCTTTATTAATCCCATGAACGATGCCGTCAATATAGAGCCCATGAGGCCCATCGTTGCGGCTGACAAGCCATATGTAACCACTAACCTGTCGTAAATCATTGATAGTACCACCGTGGATATGCCAATGCCGAGTATGCCCGTGACCACGCCAGCCAGTAAGTAATACCTGAGCCTAAACTCGAGTATAGCAATTGCGGTGACTAGTACGAATATGGGTAACGTCCCAACCAAGTCAGTGGCACTATCTGGTAGCAATGATGTAAATAGGTAAATGATGATGTATGTAAACCCCTTAATCACATTCTGCCTCATTTCCGTAAGAGCTTTGTTGAGTATGATCCCTGGCCTTATTATGAATACTGATGCGAAGCTTATTAGCACTATGATAAAAATCACCGCTACGTATAAATAACCTATACCTAACCCACGGCGCAACCTCGCCAATAGGTACACGAAGGCTAGTGAAAGTACTAACTCTGGGATTAGGGCGTAATAGCTGGGTAGTACCATGGCCATTATGGTGCCCACAGCAACTATTATTAATGTTGCAGGGTAATAGAGGAGCAATGATACGATCCTGCTCTTCACGATTATACGTACTAATAAAACCATTTATATGTATTGAGCCTCTCGATAAAGCCATTAAATCAACACAAACCGAGGGTGCCATATAGATCTAGGCACATAAATTAATGAAGAACCTCTTATAAATACCGACTTAAGATGCCATTTAACTATGGCAGACCTGAACCATGTCCCTATTTGGATTGGACATTTTAGTAAGGAAAGGGTGACCCATGCCGTTCCAATTAATGAAGTGATCTCGATATGTGGTGATAATTCATGAAGGTAGTGATTGTGCTCCACGGCTCGGGGGATCCCGATTACATTAACGGTGTGAGGAGCTTCGCTGGAAGGATCAACGTATCCTATGCCTTCGTATCCCACGCGAAACCTTTGGTTAACGAGGTAATCGGTGACATCTATATACCCCTATTTGTCGGTTATGGCAGTGATTACGATAAGGCCGTATCCATAACTGGCTATGCATCACCACCCCTACTTGATTGGCCGGGCATTAGGGAATTCCTCATAAGCCTCGGCCCTGGGCTTTACGTGTTTCATGGCGATGACGATCCAAGATTTATTAGGGAAATAGGCAACCTGGACCTGGGTAATACCGCCTTTTTAGCAATAAAGCCAGGGCTAGCGGAATTACTGGGGAGGTACTGCCCTGATAAGGTAATACCCATACTATTCACTAATGGCGTTATTTACAAGAGGGTGCTGGACGTTACGAAGAGTCTGTGTCCAAGTACGTACGTGGAGAGACCATTATTTGAGCTTGAGAGCTTCATTAACTATTTCATGAAATCATTAGGGTGGTTGATAAGTAATACCAAATGCCTGCGATGTTGATTTTTATGTGGTTTGCAGTTCTCGAGTATTACCTTGCGGCGATGGTCTTGGCGGTTCTCATTGACGTAGTTGTTGGCGAACCTAGAGGACCCCTATTAATGATTCATCCCGTGGTTGTCTGCGGTAGAATATCGAGTAGATTATTTAGACCAGGCGGTAGGGGTTTCGGTGTATTACTCTGGGTAGTATCCGTCATCCCACTCTTGGTTATTTACTATTTAATTCCCTGGGGATTATTCATGGTAAATATCGCTGTAGGTATCATTGCCTATTCATACGTGCTGAAGCTCACATTCTCGTACAGGCTAATGAGAGATTATGCAAAGAGGATACTTAGGAAAATCGAACTTAAAGACCTTGAGGGAGCCAGGGCTTTAACCCAGGAGATCGTTAGGAGAAACGTTTGGGAGTTGGATAGCGAACACTTGGTATCCGCGGTGATAGAGAGCATGGCTGAATCATTCGTTGATGGACTTCTCTCACCATTATTTTACTACGCATTGCTTGGCTTACCGGGCGCGTTGCTACAAAGATTGTCCAATACCATGGATTCAATGGTTGGTTATAGGGGGTGGCCCTATGAAGATGTTGGGTGGTTCTCGGCCATGGTTGATACATTAATGAACTACATACCAGCTAGACTATCTACTATCATTATAACCATGGCAGCAGCGCTCACGGGCCTTGATTGGAGGGGTAGTTTTAAGGTGGCTCTTCGCGATCATGGTAAGGTGCAGAGCGTTAATTCGGGGTGGCCTATGTCATCCTTCGCTGGGGCGCTTGATGCATCACTTGAGAAGATTGGTAGGTATAGGATTAATGGAGGGGTAAGGAGGCTTGATACGGCAACCCTTAGATCATCAATTAGGTTATTTGATGCATCTACAATCGTTGCTTTAATTATGGTATCAGTGTTATTGACCATTAGGGTTATACTGTTACCATTCAGCCTCTGGTTTTGAATTAATGATCAACTGGACTTGCACCTCTCTACTTAGAGTATGGATTGTTTTAGTATCCATGAAGCCATGTATTATGTATAACTTAATTAAATAATTACTGATCATATATTTTTAATTGGGCTTTATTTTTTACGTTAGGTTATTTAATGGTCCACATATAATATTTAGGAATAACCTTTTTATACTAGTGCCAGTTACCCATTTTGGTAGATTACTATGGCTTCAGTGACATCATCAAGTGGGGAGGTAACCCCGGCGGAAATCGAGAGACAACTAACCGAGAGACAACTCCAGGTTCTTCAATACCTGCTTAAAAAGGCTATGCCACTTAAGGTGTACACTGTATATGCGGACCAGGATGAACTGGCTAGGGAGCTAGGCATGACTAGACAGGCATTAAGCGTTCACCTTAAGAAGCTTAAGGATTTTGGGTTGATAAGGACTGGGCGTGAGTTTGTCGATGTTACTGACAAAGCGCTCCGAGTTCTAAGAATGAGTTCCAATGAGGCTGTTATTTTGGTGAAGGTTCAACCCAGGTATAGAACTATTATTTATGAGAAGGTTAAGGAGCTCCCTGTTGAGAAGGCATACAGGGTCTCTGGTGATTATGACTTAATATTGATAACGAGGGAGGTCAACGTCAATGACATACTTAGGGTATTAAGTATGATGGAGGGTGTCGAGGATACCAAGACCTTCATATCTCTCGAAATACTCAGGGAGTAAATTAACACATTTTAAATACCAACTCAGGTAAAATTATCACCTCCTTAGTCACTGAAGGGTTTATTAATGGCTGGTAATAAGGATGTCGTGAATCATGGAGACGACAAACCCAGAGAATAGGGTTGAGGCATACATAAGGAATGTCGCCGCTGCCGTCGAGCAGATAGAGAGGGAGGGCATTAAGAGCGAGGTTATTGATATCGCCAAAGCATACCTCAAGGATTCAATGTATTATCTATCGAGGGGGGATACATTCACTGCATTGGCAACAATAGCATACGCAGAGGGTCTACTCGACGCATTGAGACTCCTTGGTATGGTCAATTTCAGGTGGAGTAGGTCTGATGAGTTATTGCAAAGGGCGGGCAATAAGGTCTTCGTGGCAGGTACATTCGAAATAATCCACCCAGGGCATATAGCATACCTAAGGCATGCCTGGTCCCTTGGTCGTGTCGTTGCGGTTGTGGCTAGGGATTCCACGGTTAGGAGGATTAAGGGTAGGGACGTTATAATACCTGAGAACCAGAGACTTGAGGTTTTGAGTAACATAGTCTATGTGCATAGGGCTAGGCTTGGTTATGAGGATGATATGTTCAGGGTTGTTGAGGAGGAGAGACCAAACATAATACTTCTTGGGCCCAATCAGCCATTCAATGATGATGCAATAAGGAATGAATTAAGGAAGAGGGGCCTGGATAACGTGCAAGTGATCAGATTCAACGACTACCTCGAATGCCCACTATGTAGCACTACGAAGATACTGAGGACAATAAGCAATAGGTTTAACCAGGAATGAGCCCTCTAGTAATTTGGGTAAACTCCTCCTGATTGAATGTGAATGAGTAATTGATGAGTGTTAGGTTTGTGCCTATCATGAAACTGCCGAGGGATTGTTGAGCTGAGTATATGTATATTGTTGCATTTGCAGGTACTCCATTGCTTAGTAGGCACATCTTGGTAACATTCACCACAATTGGTTCTTCGAAACCACCGTACTGATTGCTTGTTGGGGTTGTGGTTATCAATGCGGAGAAGCAGTACGTAGTCCTGCCATTCCAAACACCGGCACCTATGTACCTACTCTCATTAAGTATTGCCACGTAATTACTCGTAATATTAACATAAGGTACGCAATGCGTAATTGCCTGAACACCCATGAACCCAAACTCCACGGCAAAGCAAAGTTCATTATTAAACTTCCAAAATGCTGCGTTGAAGCTGGAACCTAACCCATAATGCGTGAGTGATAATGTTCCGTTTATCACCGTAGCATCCATTAATGGGGTTCTGGAGATCGTTATGTAGCCGCTTACCCACGTTAACTTAATTGGTATACCTGGAATTTCGCCATTCATCGCTATGGCGGTTGGTGCGATTGTGACTCGGTATGTTGCTGTGAAATTCCTACCCAGCAGTCTCTTTGCGTTTATGAGGGCTGCCGTTGGGCTGTTCTGGTTTGTTAATGCCAAATACCCTGCTGCCCCTGCGATTACAAGTACCGCAACCAGGATTGCTATGATTAATGAAGATTTCATCACGCATTAAAACAATGAGTATCTCTTAAAGGTTTTGCTTTCAATTCAATAACGCCTTGCAAGCCTGAACCAATAATTGGCTTGCTTATCATTGCAAGCTAGGTCCCTAAATCCACCGATATCCTTACCAGCATCCTCATCCAGTGGTATACCCAATGCGTCAGCGTCAAGTAATTGCTGTATCTTCATACCGCACTCATTATCACCACTCCATGGAACCTCCACAACACCACCCCTACTGAGCCTGTCCTTGGCTTCATCAATCGAACTCACCTTGGTGACCATGGATTTAAGGAATGTCCACGCCGAATTTCTTAGGTTATTGTTAATTTCGTTCAGCACCTGCCTAACAGCCTCGACAATCTCGCTCCTTGGCGCCACGTACTTCTCCAATGTATCCCTCCTAGCCAAAACCACCTGCTTATTCTCGACATCCTTAGGACCAATCTCTATCCTGAGTGGAACACCCATCATTTCCCAATAATTGTACTTCCAACCCGGTGTCCTATCCGTCCTGCCATCAATCTCAACCCTAAAACCAGCATTGGTAATCTCATCCTTAATTGACCTAGATTCCCTGAGTACTGTTTCCTCAGTGCCCTTGTACATTATTGGCACGATTACGACCTGTATGGGAGCCACGTTTGGTGGGAGCACCAAACCTTTATCATCACCATGCACAGCTATCATAGCCGCTATAACCCTCTCGGAAATTCCGTAGCTCGTCGTGTGCACGTACTCCCAATCACCACTTGGTGTTAGGTACTTAACGTCAAAGACCTTGGCGAAGTTCGTGCCTAGATAATGAACGGTACCTATCTGCATGGTCCTGCCGTCAGGCATCATTGTGTCAAAGGCTATGGTGTATACGGCACCAGCGAACTTATCCCACTCAGGCCTCTGGCTTATTAGGTAGGGTACACCCAGGTAGTCAAAGATTTTCCTGTAAATCTCCATAGCCTCCCTAACCTGCCTCTCCGCATCCTCCCTATTGGCATGGGCTGTGTGGGCCTCCTTAAACATAGATATCTCCCTAAGCCTAATCATGGGTCTAGTGGCCTTTGTCTCAGCCCTAAACACACTAACGATTTGGTAAACCCTGAATGGCAGGTCCGTGTGGTCCTTAATCCAGAGCTTGAACATGGGCATTATCGCGGTTTCGCTAGTTGGTCTCAACACAAGTCTCTCCTCACCAACACCACCCTTACTGACCCAGAAGACCTCATTCTCAAAACCCCTGATGTGTTCACTCTCCTTCGCCAGGAATTCGTAGGGTATGAACACTGGAAAGAGAACTTCCTGGTGGCTAGTCTCGTCGTGCACAGCCCTGATGTATGATTCAACGAGCCTCCGGACCTTCATGCCATAGGGTCTCCAGACATAGGCGCCCTTAACGGGGTACCTATAATCATAAAGCCCAGTCTCCATTATAACCCAGTTGAACCAGTCAATAAAGTCCCTCCATTTCTCCCTAGGTCTCTGCTCGCCCGCCTTGATGAGTTGTAACGTGGCAATAGAAACCCCCAAGACCGGGTTATGCGGGTGTCTTAAAAGCATTATGCCAACAAAAAACCATTTAAGGACAAAACATGCATTAAGTGCGTGGCAGTGGTAATAAGGGTGAGGGTTTTGGATAACTGTGTTGGGTGCGGCATATGCTGGACAATATGCCCAAAGGGGGTCTTAACAGGTAAATTGAGGGATAAGGCTTACGTAATAAACGAGCCCGCATGCTCAGGATGTTACTCATGCCAGGATAACTGCCCATACTCCGCAATAATGATAACACCAATGATAACGAGTAAATGAAGCAATCAAAGGTCTAGGGAGTGAATAAACGAGAGATAATCCTTGTCATTAATAAGTCTCAATAATGCCTCCGTTAAGTCCCTACTAAGCACCACGTAATCATCCACATACCTCACAACATGCTCAATAACACCCATTAAATACTCCCTGCTTAGGATACCCAGTGCAATCAGTTCAAGCAATTCGATTGGTGTTGGTACTAAAGGTCCTAGTGCCACGATATCTCTGAATCCGTGGGTTTTCTCGAAAAACCTTAACACGGCGTAATCATCAATAATAACCACGTAATCATCCGGTACCCTAACCACTTCAATAGAACTAAACGGTGCTAACCAATCGTTGAGGTCGACCTTAGCGCCAAGCCTGTACCTGAGCACTAATCTCGCTATTTCAATACTAGTATCAATGGATCTCCTTAACCTATCCATATCATAATAACAATCAAAATAGGCAAATGGGTACTCAACCATAGCCTCCCTAAAGAATCCGGGAACCCAACCCCACAACCTAACGAAGGCCTCACCAACAACCTCCCTAAGCATTTCAACAGCATTTCCTGGGTTAGCCACAGCGATGCTGCAGAACTCCTTAGGTAGCGGTAACGCCACTTTACCGAATCGTTTAATGAACATAGGTAATGCATTCCTTAATAGTGAGAGTGAGGACTCTGTTCGTGGAATGAATATCACTAACTGCATCATAATTCCAGTGGTTAAGGGGGAATAAAAATCAGCACCGGATTCCTCATCAAGACCGTCAGAGGCCTGTCGGCATCATCAACACATTACTATAGGGTTAAGTACCTTAAAAATAATTCACCCCAACTAGAGATGGTGGATGGAGTTTATGAACCATTGCTCAGGATATGCCGATACATCAATTGCCCAGAGGGCTACCTAGGGCTCGTTATCGATGACCTAAGGCAATTGGGCGTTGATGAGTTGATTAGTGACGGTGGTGTTGAGTTCATGGGCGTTAAATTGCTGGGTAAGGGTCAGAATAGTTTCGTATTTAAATGTAGGATTAATAATGAATACTACGCCTGTAAGGTTAGGAGACCCGATTCACCGAGACCTAGTCTCATAAACGAGGGCCGATACTTAAGGCTCGCGAACTCCGTAGGCGTTGGCCCACGCCTAATTGGTTACATGGGCAATGCCATAGTGATGGAGTTAATAAATGGATCTTCTCTACAACACTACGCAGAACATGCAGACCCTAATGAGTTGAGGGGTGCTGTTCGTGACCTACTTTGGCACTGCCGCAGACTTGATGCGATAGGGCTTGCCCATAATGAATTAAATAGACCTCAGGAGCACATTATGATCTCCCAGGGTAGGGTTTACATAATAGATTTCGAGAGTGCAAGTATGAATAGTAGGGCTAGTAATGTTTCCCAATTACTTAACGCACTCATTATGGGTAAAGGCCCATTTCAGGAGAGGGTTCGATCAATGCTTGGTATTCATGTACGCCCTGAGCAAATACGTGCTAGTATTAGGGAGTATAAAGTAGTGAGGAGTGATGATGCGTTTCTAAGGATCCTAGAGTTACTTGGGCTTAAGTAATTCCTGAGATAGGTTCCACAGTTTATCCCCAAGGTGGTGTATGACTCTCACGACTTTACCCTTGGTCGCGTTCCTCATTTCGCCCGAGCTCATCAACGAGACCCCAATGGCTATGTACCTACTCTTCAAATCCCTTATTAAGACAACATCACCATCACCAAAATCCCCATTGATCTCCTTAATCCCAGGCCTCATTACGTCAGCGCCATTTACAATGTGCGGTACTGCACCGTCATCCACCGTTATGGTTGGGTAATTAAGTGTATACGTGGGGCTTAGGTAGAAGTACGTGAGTAGTGGTATCACGTACTCCCTCTGCTCTGAGTCTGCCTTTATTGATAATTTGGCAACCAACGGCTTACTATCTACTATGTAGATGGTTGTTTGCTCATTTAATTCATAAACCTCAACCTTATCGGCATTCCTAAATATGACCCCCAGCTCACCAACGGCATTGCTCAACTCCTTCACATCCTTATTGCTAAGGAAGTATCTCTTAACCACGTATTTATTTAATTAATAACTCACTAATAAGTATTTACATTGTTAGCACTTGATGCACTGGTGCAATAACAATACTTAATAAGCAGAGTTGTTTATTGCTACCGTGTCTTCCGCCGAAATAATAACCAGGGCGGAATTCGAAAAGGTAGTACTCAAGGTCGGCAAGGTAATACATGCAGAGAGGGTTGAGGGTTCGAGAAAACTCCTCAGGCTCATAATAGATATTGGCGATGAGAGGAGGCAGGTGATCACAGGGCTTGCGGAATTCTATAAACCAGAGGACTTGGTTAATAAGTATGTGGTTGTTGTCGCCAACCTGGAGAGCAGGAAGATTTTTGGTTATGAGAGCCAGGGAATGATACTCGCCACATGCGATGAGAAAAACCCAACAATAGTCACAATAGACAAGCCACAGGACGAACAAATAGGCAAAAGGGTTTGCTAACGATTCTACTTTTAAAGGAAAGCTGCCTCTAAAAATACGGTAATGAGTCGATACATAACCCTAGACAACGGGCTTAGACTAATCATAGACAGGAGGGACTTACCAACGGTGGGCGTTGCACTGGGTGTTGGTATTGGCTCAATATACGAGGACCCAGGTAAAAGAGGGATCTCGCATTTAACCGAGCACATAATATATAGGAGCTACCCAAACATAGACCTTGAGATAGAGGGCTTGGGAGGCGTCTCGGATGCGTATACCGAGAGGACGCTGACCATGTATACGTTCGAGGTAATACCGAGCGAATTAAGAAACCTACTCAGGCTAATTCACAAAATGTTCGGCAATAAAAGGGTGAGCAGGGGGGACCTAGAGAGGGAAAGGCAGGTTGTGTTGTCTGAATTGAGGATGAGGAATGATGACCCAGGCACCCTAATATACGACCTTGGACCTAGGGCACTTTTCGGCGATAGCGACTATGGGGACCCCATCATAGGCACTGAGGAAAGCATATCATCCATAGATACCAGGGATATAGAGGATTTCCTGGAATCATACTATACACCTGATAACATGGTCGTCAGTATTGTGGGACCCATAGACATACCGATTGATGAGGTGGCGAAGATGTTCAACGGATGGTCAGGCGTATCAAAGCGCAGAAAGGAGCCAACCATGGATAAGGGTAGCCCCATGATCGTGAATAGGCATACCGACTCGGCATACTTATCGTACTCCTGGTACGTAATGTTAGGTAGTAAAGATCCGTACCTATTAATGGCTAGGTCATCCTTATTGGAATTCCACCTAATCAATGGATTAAGTTCATACCTAATATCGAGATTCAGGAATAGGGGCTTAACATACGCAATAGACATGGATAGGGACTACCTACCCGGAGTATACTACTATCAAATACTAATATCTGCAGTTAACACGGACATGATCGATAAATTAAAGGAAGAACTAAGTGCAGCACTTCTAAACGTTAGTAATATTTTTACTGATGAGCACTATTTAAATAAGCGATTCAATTACTTCAAATACCTAATCAATGATTATTTAAGGAGACCAGCCCAAATCGCTGAATCCACAACATACATGGAACTAAAGATAGGCATGCATGACGTTGAGAGCTTCAATAAGATGCTCGAGAATCACTTCAAGGATGATCCAAGTGACCTATTGAGTAATGGCGTGTGGTCTATGATCCTGCCCTCATAATATCACAAGAATACTAGTGTATTACCTTATAACATGTATACGTATACTTTACGTATACATGCATACAGATATACGATCTAAGATCGTATTATTAGAATATTACTTAATCATTTATATACTAATGAGCCTGAAGTAAAGTCTCTGTTCGAGGCTGCTAATATAGGCAGGGATACTATGGTCTAGCAGGTAATCAAGTTAATCCCTTGTTAATAAGTAGGGTGAAGAATTAAGCAGTAATATAATTTAATTTTCACGTAAAGGATTTGAATGAACCCCATAATGCATTTACTTTGGTTACTGCGTCACCGTGGTTCCCTGCTTTCTCATTTCAATTATTTTTTCGAGGAGCTTCTCCATCGCGTCACCCGCCTTACACCTTATGTTTACGTCAGCTATGTAATCCAATTCCGTGGATTCCATGTTCATTATTATCACCTTACCACCCATCTCCTTAACAAAGAGCGGTATGTAGGCTGCGGGATATACGGTTAATGAAGAACCAACAACAAGCACGGCATCGCTTATCATGGCTAACTCCCTGGCCCTGTCAAAATCCTTAACGGGTTCGCCAAACAACACTGTGTCAGGTTTGAGCACACCACCACACTCATCACATAGGGGTGGTACCTGGCCACTATCTATCTTCCTGGTAACAACATCCATAGGATATGCACGACCACAGGCAATGCACACGGCTCTCCTCATTGTTCCATGGAGCTCAATAACATTTTTGGACCCGGCGGCCTGGTGTAGCCCATCCACGTTTTGTGTAATCACAGCCTTTATCACCCCCATGCTCTCCAGTTCAGCTAATGCGCGGTGCGCCCTGTTTGGCTTGGCTGTGAAGAGAGTGCTCATCCTCATTCTATAGAATAACCAGAACTCCTTCGGGTGTTGTAGGAAGTAATCTATCGTGGCTATCTCGGGACTGTATTGTTTCCACAAACCCTGAGGTCCCCTGAAGTCTGGAATACCTGATTCAGTGGATATGCCAGCGCCTGTGAATGCTATTGCGTGCCTAGCGTTCACCAATATGTTGGCCGCCTCCTCAATATCCCTAACATCACAACCCGCCTCACCCATGCAAAGCCATAGAATATAACCAGAGCTAATTTTAAGCATTTACGGCAGTTTTAATCCACGATCATTCCATAACTCATGGCTGGATTAAATTATGGCTGATTGAACGAAGATTGGACACCGACGAGGCGAAAATACTTAATACTTTATTTATTGTAGGTTATAAGGTGAATGATGATCTGACGACGGCCTGACCTCCTGATGAGCGCGTTGGTGCCTGATCGTGAATTATGGCATTGCTTTGTTTGCGTTGTGGGTTGTGTTGTCGTATATCTTCTCAATATCCTCTATGGATCTGGTCTCGACGGCTTCTATCCCGTAGTCCCTCCGGAGTGAATCGAGTGCCTGCTTATTGTGGGCTATGACGTATAGTGCTGAGGAGAAGGCATGTTTTTCCCAGTCCATTATTGATAGGTTGAGTAGGTTTATGCTGCCTCCTGAGCGCATGGGTTCTGTTGTGTACACGCTGGCTAGGTATGGCACCCTGAGCCTTTGTGACAGTACCCTGGCTATTACGCTGGCTATCCAGTCGTGAGAGTGGATTAGGTGTATGTCTCTGGGCACTATGTACGATATCTTGGACAGGACCTCAACAAGTAGGAAGTGCATGTATGCGACAACGTCACTAAACCACCTATCACTAACCGTGTGTACATACACATTACCATCTATGTAATTACCCTCAAAACCAGCCGGGTGTATTAAGTATATTTCGTATTTACTGGATAACCTAGTTACCAAATCTCTTACTTGGAATGCCAATGACCCAACTACCCTATGTGGCGGGTATTCCGTGCTTATGTGAAGTACCCTAATCACCACAACAGTTAGCAGTAGATACTGCTTAATTTAATTATCGCTGTTGTCGTTAAGTGCACAGAATCATTTACGGTATTTACATAACCAAGAACCTTTAGTTTATCAATGAGGCTCCGAACCTCCTCAATACGTAAGCCAGCAATCCGAGCCAAGTCCTCAATCCTAACAGCCCTCTCCCTATCAATAGCCGCTAATGAGTGAAGAACCTGCATTATGCTCCTAATCTTCGACTCATAACCAGGCTCCACAAAGTCTAAATATTTTACTTCCAAGTTAATAAACTTCACCCTACCACCCTATAATTAGTGGCATTAATAATGTTGAAAAGCACTTATAAAATCATTATTAATTCGTAAAGCAGTGATTGAGGTAACAACGGATAAGGTATTGTATGAGCCAGGGGAGGATATTGAGGTTAGCATTAGGATAGATGGTTTAGTGAGTAGTGAGAGTGTTGATTTCGTGGTAATAAAGGATTCCAGGGAAATCGTTCAACGTGCATTTCAGGCAGTACCTCCTGAATTTAATTTTATTGATTACATAAAACTAGGCGATACCGGATTCTATGAGATTGTGATTAAGTGCTGCGGCGATGAGAGTAGGGTGCCGATAATGATTACTGAAAGGCCAGAATCGCCAATTAGGCTTATTATCGCGTTTCACAATCACCAACCAATACACAAATACCCAAATGGTCATTACCATGGGCTCTGGGCGTTCTACCATACCTGGTCGCAGGAGTTGCAGCCTATATATGATGTTGGGCCTTACCTGTTACATGCTAGGTTGGTTGATAAGTACAGGGTTTCAATTACATATAACCTAAGCCCAAGCCTACTGTGGCAGTGGGATGATGCGTTGAAGAACGGTATTCTTATTGAGGGTGAAGATTACATTGGTTATGTAAGTCCTCGGGACCCTAGGATGGAGTTAATTAGAGAGGCTCGGGACACATACTCAAGGCTTGCCAAGGATGGTGTCATAGAGGTTTTGACGAGCTTTATAGCCCACCCAATAGCTGGTTACCTGATCGAGAAGTATGGTATTGATGAGTTGTTGAGGTGGGAGCTAGAGGTTGGTAGGGAGGTCACTAAGGAGGTTCTTGGTGTTGATGCTGTTGGTATGTGGCTACCTGAGCTTTATTTTTCCGAGAGGCTGAAAGATATGTTGTGTAACGAGGGTATCAAATACATAGTACTCGATGGTGTCTACCACCTAGGCGAGAACATCAAGGACAGGGGCTCATTATTTAAATTGTACAAACACGACTGCCTGACAATACTATTCAGAGACACGGCACTTAGTGATTTATTAAGCTTTCAATTAAACAAGGCAGGTAACGCACGTGAGGCGGACGTGAATGCCAGGAGGTTAATAATTGAGATGGCAATGAGGGGCTCCTACGCTAAAGGTGGTGTGGTAACCATGGCGCTGGATGGCGAGAATTGGATGGTTCTACCATCACCAAATCCCTACGCAGCTCTACTCCTCGAGAAAATACTCTTCTACCTATCTAGGGCTGGTGTTGATGGGTACATAATACCGATAAGGCCATCCGCAATTATTGATGAGGCTCAGGAAGAGATTAGGGAATTGCCGACAACATCCTGGTTAGGCTCACCAAATAAATGGGTTAGTGAGAGGGCTGAGGTTCAGTCAAGGCTTTGGTCAATGGCACAGTTAGCCATTAATAAGTGGAGGATCTACGAGGAGGTTTTCGGCGAGGATTATGATTTAAGGATGTCTCTGGCGATGACGCTCGATAGCGATTATTACTGGGCAGAATTCGTGAATGTGGAGCATGTCGGTTCATGGGCATTCAATACTGTGAAGATCGTGAATGAGGCATTGTCAGCATTGACATTGAGGATTATTGAGTATGATAAGCAGGTGGAGATCATCATAGGTAATAAGTGGGTTAAGGATGCAAGCCTAGTAATTAATGTGGAGTCTCCAGAAACAAACCTGGAGCATAATGTTAAAGTTCCAAGCGGTTCGTTAGAATCCCTTAAGCTAGATCGCACCAATAACATGAGCATCTCAATATTAACACCAAGGACAAAGACTCCCATAATAAAGACCATAAGGGTCTTCAGCACTAATGCACAACCTTCGTAACCTCTGACCCATCTATCAAATATGTGATATCCCCTGTAGACAATCGCGTGAGTAGGTAATCATGGACATAGTCGATATCAACCATCCCATAAGCCACGCCCACAGCCACAACCCTCATGGGTAGTCCCTCCCTTATTATATAGCCAAAACCCCAGGACCAAGCCCACGAGGTAGCCATCTTAAGCAAATTCACTGGCTTCAGCTCAGGGCTCCTTGTTACGGTGTACCTTAATAAGCGTAGTTCATCCCATGGGTTCGGCTCTATTAGGGCGACGTTGTCTGTACCAACCATGGGCCTTAATTCATTCCTTAACATGGCGGTTATGTTTGGTAATTTATTGACGAGTTCAATATTGGATCTAGGGCATATTGCCGTTGGAATTTTTGGCAACTTAAATACTTCATCTACATTTAATTGGGTCAGGTGAACGAAGAGGGAATTTCCCGTAACAAGAGTACTCAACGCTCTATCCAAATCACCGTCAGCATGCGTATCCTCTGTTTCGGAAACATGGGTACTAATTAATAAACCACGTGAACCAGCTAACCTAGACGCAAGCCTCAACTCTGCCATTGAGTAATTAAGTGGTGAAATAAGCGATATGCCGAATCCATTATCCACGAAGTACCTAACCTCCTCCTCAAAGGTCTCATCCACGTCCTCCTCCTCATCCGGCTTAACATACACCCTAAAAACGCTGGGCTCAGCAAGTGGGATTACGCATAATCCAACCCTCTTGGCCTCCTCGATGACCATGTTTGTGAAGTATTTGCCGTACTCTATGATCGTTAACAAACACCCAACTCCGTAACTCCTAATCCTACGAAACACAAGGGATAACCCAGCCCTTAGGGACTCAGGCTTGACCCTGCGTAGGTAGTAGTACTTAAGGCCGTAGGGAGCGCCGACCAAATCGTCGATATAGTACTTATTGTATAACCCAATTAGGAAGTAATCAAGTACGTGTATGTGGGCGTTTGTTAATTGGGGCATTAAGACGGTGTTACCAAGGTCAATGACGTTTGCGTATCCAGGTACCTTACCTATGCCTGTTATCTCACCGTCAGAGATGTCAATAACGGCATTATCGATGGCGTTTAAGTCTTGATCCACGAGTGCAATCAACGACTTAATGCTCAACCTACGCATTCATTAAGTCATTCATTTAAATTCTAATAAGTAATACTCAAAATACGATGAGGATCGCAATTGCCGGTCTAAACCCGGGTAGTGCCATGTATGCGTATTACATGGCTAAGGATGGGCATGAAGTAACGGTGTACACGGAATTACAGGGTGATGTGGTTTTTGCAGATCTAATGCCCCACGCCCTGCTTGGCATTGTGAATAGGGAATCAATAAAATTATTTACCAGGAAGTACCTCGAGGACATATTGGGTATGCATATCATAAACACAAGCCTCAAGTCACTCATTATTAATGGGAACAAGGTCGTTAATCAAGCACATGGAGTCAATGATCACTACGATAAAGTCGTGGTTGGTTCTGAGGTTGTGCTTGAGAGCTCGGGTAATTGCCTAAGTATATATAGTGATGAGCTCAAACAAGGTAAGTACGCGATCACCGGTAAAGACATTGGCAAGAACCTGGAGGCGTCATTATTAGTATCGGAAATTGGGGGTTCTGTCAGCCTAAACGTTCCATTGGCTATTGATGGTGATATTGCTAAGTCGCTGCCGATTAATAGAGTTGAAACATACAATGAGTGCATCAATACTGATTACAAAATCATAAACCCCATAATTAGTGAGGGATTCACCGGTGAGCTTGTTGGTAGGGGTTTCACAATGAGGGATTCATTAAGCGGGCTTGATTATATTGTTAATAGGGATTACCAATTGGTGATTAGAGGTAAGTTATTGGCACTGAGGGATTTGGGTGTAATTAACTCGGTGCCAACCATGCCCCGTCTTGAGGTTGGGTTTTCGAGGAATTACTCCTTCCTATCAATCGGATTAACCAGGGATGAGCTGGGCTTGGTATTTAGGGATCTATCATCATCAAGGATTGCGTATCATGGAGATGATGGTGAGATCACAGGCAAGGTTCTACATAGAGGTAATAGATTGTTGAGTTTGCAATTGATTATGAGGGGCATTAAGATATACAATTGGTTTTATTATATATACTCCCTGATAATGCTCAATTCCACAGCATACCTAATAATTGATATGGGTTACGAAAGGTTGTTCGGCACGTTAAGGGGTTTGATCGAGCAGTTGATTCTAGATACATATAATATATAGATACCCAAGCTATGCAGTAAATAAGTTTTATTAAGGACTTCACACAGTAATTCAATAGTGCCTGGTGTCTTAGCTAATGTGGATTACGAGGAACCGCTCACAAAATATAGGGTAAGGGAGGTTCTTATAGAGGCGCGTAGGCACTCAATAGGTTATATAGATAAGATGAAGCAGGAGGTTCTCGCGGACTCCTTCTACGTGCATTACAGGCAGCCTATACTAAGGATGCCCATTGATAATGAGGATACGGAGACGTCATTATGGAGGTTCGTGGTGTCCACGTACGTAAGGAGCGAAACCTACAACGATGTGGCTAGGATAACGAGGCTCAATGGTAGGTTATCTAGAATTATGGCGCTCAAGCTTCTCAAGGTCTACAATAGCATATTGAGTAAGATGGATAGGAACGAGGCATTTAGGCAAATGGTTGAGTCAGCAATGGACCAGAGAGACTCTACCTCGAGGGAGAGTAGGGCGAACCTTGAGCGGGAGGTAAAATCCCTAATAAACTTCTACGTAGGCAACATGAAGAAGGTTGGAGATACCGTGAACAGAGTTAGGATGCTGTTTGGGGAGTCCGTGGGTCATGAGATAGCTGATATACTATTAAGTACGGATATAGACCCATACAGGTTAAGGTTGATCTCAATGCTCAATTCCCTAATTAGACTTATCGTAGACGCCAAATACGTGGTCGACACCGTCAGCGACGTAGATGCGGAACGCGTCGGTGTGGTGGGTGGCGTAAAGAGAATGACAAAGGCCTCGGAATTAAGGGATATGATGCCGAGCGAGAGATTACTCATGAAATTCGCAAAACCCGTGTTTGCATATAAGTTGGCCATGGGTAACGTACTTGTTAGGGAGAGGAAGGCCGTCAGGAAGCCTAAGATATACATGTTAATCGATAAAAGTGGCTCGATGTTCTACACGGTCAACGTAAACATATTCGAGGTTGGGGCGATAAGCAAGATAACGTGGGCTACGGCATTGGCGGTGATACTCGCAATGAAGGGAGGAAACCTGGCGGTGAGGTTCTTTGACCAACAGGTATACCCAATCTTGACGAATAAGAAGGACATAGTTAGGATGCTCCTGTCATTAATACCCCTAGGTGGGACAGATATAACAAATGCCGTAAGGGCGGCGATACAGGACGCGGCAGATAAGGCGTCTCTAAGGAATTATAAACTTGTGATAATAACGGATGGGGAAGATGATAATGTAGATCCATCAGTATTCAACAAGGCAAAGACGGTATTCAGATCGGTCAAGGCAATACTCGTTGGCGGGGAAAACAGCGTTATCGAGAACAGTACCGATACAATAAAAATACAGGAGCTAAGCAGTGAAAGCTTAACGCATGTGATAAAGAAAATCTAAAACTTAACAATAATTGATGAAGGGATGGCGAATTATCTCTAGAATAATTATGAACCCCTGCGACTTCAAGGTTCCAGGAAGGCTTTTAAGGGGAGGAAAATCCATCCGGAGGCGTTCTTATGAATAAGGCGATTTACCTTATATTCCTAGCCAAGAGTATAAGAACGTTCATGTTTAGGGTCATTAGTATATTAATTCCAATCTATCTTGCGAGCCTTAACTACCCCGTGTTCTACGTGACCTTGGGCATATTCTTCGTCGTACTTGGCAATGTAGTATTCAACTTATTACTAGCTTTATATGAAAGTTTAATTGGAAGGAAAAACTTCCTAATTATGTATAGCCTACTCATGATGGTAGCTGGAATAATTTTACTTCTTTCAAGTAACCTCGTATTAATATCAATAGCCCTCTTCATAGGGAATATAAGTGTAACCGGAACCGAGACAGGCCCATTTCAATCTGTGGAGGTTGGGGTTATCCCAAAACTCGTTAAAAATCCAGGTAGGGTGCTTGGGCTGTTTCGGTTTTCATGATTATTCGTGGGATTTATTACCATTGGTGGTGAAGCGATGGGTTTAAAGCCCATCCCCAACACCTTTGCCAGTTACCCTGGGTTTCCAAGACCCGTAGGGCAATGAACCGCGGGCGACCGTTGGCAAGCCACTGCGGTGAGGGGGCTCGGGGAGACCGTCGAGAAGGAGACGGTGGAAAACCACCGCCTCCGGAGAGACGGTGTATAACCTGCTTGGTTATTCATTTTCATCTTTGGGCGCATTATCATTATCGTTGCTCTCACACTTAATTACCAACAATGTCACCATAGCCAAGCTCATCTATATGCTTTACATAATTACATCGATCCTTCTCGCCGCAATCTACAAAAAGATTGTGAATATAGAGGTGGGCAGTAACAAGGTGAACGCTAGCTTAGTGAATGTATTCTTAAATAGTGATGTTAGGAATCTTTCAATACTATTTGCAGTCGACGCCTTTGGTGGTAGCTTGATAACCCAGTCGTTACTGGCGCTTTGGTTTTACCTTAGATACCGCGTGTCCGAGGCTTACCTAGGCATCATATTCAGCGTATCTAGCATCATAACCGCGATCTCGCTGGTCATAGCACCGTTAATTGCGGAGAGAATTGGTAATCTACGCACCATGGTCTTCACGCACATGGTATCCAACGTATTTCTAATCCTCATACCACTCATGAACTCCCTACAGTGGAGCGTTGCATTCCTGTTCCTAAGGCAGAGCTTCTCCCAAATGGACGTACCCACCAGGCAGGCATTCATGTCCCAAATCTTTAATGACGAGGAGAGGGTGAGGGTGTACGCCATAACGAACATATTCAGGAGCATAAGCAGCCTACCAGGACCAATACTCGTCGGTCTAGTATTTACGCTTAAACTACTCTACCTACCATTCCTAATCAGTGGAACGCTTAAACTAGGTTATGATTCATGTGTTGTGGGTTACGATGATTATTACCTCAATGGATTGATAGTTTTTAGATTTATTATGAAAGCATCACCTTAGGAATGCAATGCGGCTTCGAAACAATTGATTGGTGAGTCGCAAATCACAACCTGGATTTCGGGTACGTCATTGATGCCTAACCTACTTAGTGCATTACGTACGTAATCGACTAGGTACCAGGCGAGGCACTCGCCGGTGACGCCCTCGGGTATGCAGGGGATTTCGACGTACTCGTTTGGGCCAATCCCCTGGGCACTCTCCCTAGTTGACTTTAGGTACTTACCATCGAAGGTCTGCGTAACCCTCTGTATCTCATGCCTAACCCTATCAATATCAAGCACTAAATCCCTCCTCCCATTGATGCATAGCCTAACCGTGACCTCGTAATTGTGGCCGTGAATACCACCGTATATATCACTGAACCTAACCCTGTGGGCGCTTGAGAATGCGAATTTCATTGAGAGGCATGTTGTCTCCACGTGGGTAGATGCAAGGTAGATCTAAAAATGCATTACCTAACTTAAGTTGGGTATGGTTGGTAAGGTGATAATTGCCGGGGCAGGCCCTGGCGATGAGGGCTTACTGACGCTTAGGTGCGTTGAGGCTATTAGGAATGCCGATGTCATAATATACGATAGGTTAATACCAAAGGCGGCATTGAAGTATGCGCGGGATGGTACTGAGCTAATATTCGCGGGTAAGGAGCCTGGTAGGCACGCGATGGAGGAGGATGAGATAATAAGGCTAATGATTGAGAGGGCGCGTGGCGATAAGGTGGTGCTCAGGCTACATGGTGGCGACCCATTCCTCTTTGGCAGAGGCTTTGAGGAGTGCATAGCCGTGCTAAGTGCGGGTATACCCTGCGAGGTTATTCCAGGCGTTACATCGGCAACAGCCGTGCCCGAGTCCTTCTTAATACCCCCAGTTCTCCGTGGAGTCTCCAGTTCGGTAGCCATAGTCACGGGAACGGAGGATCCGAGCAAGGGCAAGTCATTCGTGAACTTTCAAAAACTGGCTGGTGCTGTGAACACCATCGTGATTCTCATGGGTGCATCAAGAATAGGGGAGATAGCTCGCGAATTAATTAAGGGCGGTCTAGATCCAAGCACCCCGGTCGCCATATTGACCAGGGCCTTTATGGAGGGTAGTAAGGTTACGATAACTACGATAAGCAACATAGCCACAAATAAGGTATCCGCTGAAAACCCATCGGTAATAGTGATAGGCGACGTAGTTACCCAGGGCCTCAGGGCCATGAGGTTGGCTAATATAAAGTACGAGAAGTTGTAAAAGCAAATTTATTTAACGCAACAAGCCAATGCTTATCGTTGCAGGCTAGGGACAATGTTACTGGCGAGTTGATAGTCTGTGATGAGGCATGAGCGTACCTGAATACATGAGGATCATGCCCGCACTGAGACCGTAATAATTTAATAACCACAACAATAACCTGTCCATCAGGTAATCAATGATTAAGGTATTAATACTAACCGAGGTGGACCTACCTAACGACTTCCCTAGGTGGGTTGAGCATTACTTAGAGGGTATGGTTAACGTCCAAGTTAGGAAGACGGACTTTGAAGGGTTAAAATCGCAATTCAGAGACGCCAGGAGAGGGCAGGTTAGGGCCGACGAACTACTTGATTACCTAGAACCTAGGGTTGGGGATTACGAGGGCTTTGACAGGATCGTGTTGATAATGGATGATGATGGGTATGTTAGGGGTTTAAACTTCGTGTTTGGTGTAACCAAAATAGAAGGAAACCTAGTCCTTATATTCACAAAGAGGTTGCTTGGGCCCCAGGATATTTACTACCAGAGGATATTGAAGGAGGTGCTTCACGAGCTCGGTCACACATTCGGTCTTGAGCATTGCAGTGATCCAAGGTGCGTCATGTACTTCAGCAACACGGTTGAGGATACGGATAATAAGGGACCAGCCTTCTGCCAAAGATGCAGTGAAAAACTAAGTAGGAGGCTCAGGCTTGGTAAAATGATGCATCAAAAATTCTCACAAGCCTAGTATTACAATGCAACATCCTATTATTCCCATGGGAGCACTAATCTAGGTGCAGCGTCTAATCCTCGAACCGCATTGATTAAATAATGTATAACATAACTTAACACATGAGGCGCTGGCTCGCGATACTGCTGCATGGTGGCGATAGTAGGTGGGGAGTCCGTAGAACGGTTATGCACAACGTCGATTATGGCAATGACGACCATGAGGTGATCGTGGATGTCGAATTTGAGCTCGAGCTTAGTAAAGATAGGCAATAGGTTGCTGATTGGTCTACGGGTTAGGAAGCCAATCAATGCCTGGGACCTCATCCAATCAATACGTGGGGTTAGGTTGACGGTGATAAGCGACGAGGTTGGGTTCGTGATCCTCCATACGCCATACCACGCACCACTATTCACGAACCTACATAGGGAGAGAATAAGGCAGGTGTTGAACGCCTGGCAGGATTACCTGGAACCAATACCCACGGGTGCGACGTTGAACATCCTCGACAGCACCTCGACACAATTCACGAGAATAGACACGGCGCATGAAATACCACAGGTTGGGGTTGGTATTGCGAAGATAATAACAATATGCGGTTTAGGCAATGCGGTATCGTACTCGTTGTTCCTGAGGGGGTCAGGTAATTCGCGTGGTGACATACTGTCATGTAGTGACAAAGCCCCACTTACATCACTTAGGAGAGGTGTTGATGTTCAACTTAAGCCAGCACCACGGCCTGGCTCCATGATAATGACCAGGTACTACCCAGTAGACATAGACATGGGTAGGCACCTAGTAATACTTGGCGCCACGGGGTCTGGAAAGACGACGTTGGCAAGGAAAATAGTGAGCACGGCACTTACTAGGAATCTCTTCAGCAGGATCGTGATCTTCGATATGTCTGGCGAATACTCATTGTTCTTTGCGGGGCGTGGTTACGTGGCCATACCTGGCATAGACATTGCAGCCAACCCCCTAACCCTACCTAAGCACAGGGCCAGCGAATTACTAGCCTCAGCTATCCAGGCGGCTTCGTACATGTATAATGAGGATAATGAGGGCTTCACATTCATCCAACTGGAGATTCTGGAGAGGGCCCTTGAGAGGTTGAGGGACACTGATATGCAAGGTCTCTATCGCGCATTGGATGAGCTTGGTCAGGAGTTTAGGAGGAATGATTATCTTAACGCCGTAGCCGCCGTGAGGAGGAGGATTAGGAGATTGATGGTTAGGGCTCTCATGAGAAATACATTGAGTAGTGATGCCCTTGGATCCAGGTTGTTGATCATAAACATGGCACCCCTCTATTACCTATCCCAAGTGGCTAGTGTAACCTTCATACTAACCTTCCTGGAGCTCATGAGGGGTAGGCTCAATAATGCATTGATAGTTATTGATGAGGCCCACAGGGTTCTCAATAGGTATGTTGTTGGTGAGACAATAATCGAGAAGTTGATTAGGGAGGGTAGGCATGATAAGGCGTTACTCACCTTAATAACTCAAAACCCGTTGGACCTTAAGCATAACGTACTAGACATAGTTGGGCACTACGTAGTGTTTAAATTGAATGGTAAGTCGGCAGTGGAGGCGTCAAGTCTCCTCGGTATAGATAATGAGGAATTGATTGGGTTAAGACCCCTTGAGCTTTACTACCACAACACCGACTTCACGGTCAGGGCATACCTACTTGAGGATGGGGATTATGATTACGCCGAAGCATCCAGTACGATTTATAGGAAGTTACTCGATAGGATTAATGACACCAACTACGTTAGGGCGGTAATCAAGAGGTTCGGCAGAGCGCTCGACCCAGTGATAGTACCGCAGGTACTGGATCTAGGTAGTAGGCTAGGTTATGATGTAAAGTCCATCGTGGAGATGGCTATCAGGAGGGATCCTAGGTACATGGAGTTGCTCTCCAGGGTGGTGATTGGTGAGGATTAAGGTCATAGTCTCAGTAATAATCTCGGCAATCGCGTATGTCCTCGATCATAGGGTTTACTTAATAATCATCAACATGCTCGTGCCCCTAATATTGATTAAGGACTTGATAGAGTCCAGGGATTTAGTCAGGCTTTTCGTGAATGATGGGGAGCCCGTGAGCCACGCCAAGGTTGATTTGTCAGGTATAAGCATTGATGAGAGAAGGATCGTAGGATTCACCGTGACTTCAACACCAATCACTGCCGATCAATCGTTTGAGGAGGCATTGGTGAGGACACGGGCGCTGGTGGGTTTGCTGGCGCGTTTTAGGGCGATAGCCATACTAACGCCTGGGAGCTACATAATAGGTATTGACGAGTCATCACAAAACGATCTCGTACCTGAACTCACCAGGTTAGGCTTGGTTATACGCAGGATTAGCGGTTTCGAGCTTGCGAATGCCATGAGAGTGCGAATTAAAAGTAGGCCTATAGCCAAGCCGCTCATACTATTGTTGCTCGTCCCACCGTTACTGATGGCCTCGGCATACATCCTGGCGGTGTTCCCAATGTTCTACCTGGCGTACTCGTTAATGGACCTACCGAGGAAGAGGCTTGTCGTAAACATGAGGTTCAATTACGAGGTCGCCCAGGACACGCGGGTGACGAGGTTCGTTGACAATACCATGCTCAAGGCAGAGACCTTAAGCATGGTGAGCAGGATTTCCCAAGCAAACGCCCATGTGGTTATCGTGGTATGGACTAACAATGATGTGCAGGAGGAAATCAAGAGTAAGGCCAGCGGTGCCTACGGCAGATTCCTCATGTTTAGGCATATTAAGTACTTCCTTAGGTATAAGGATCTCGAGAACACCGTTAGGAGGATACAGAAAGGTGAAGAGGCATACTCAATATACCTAGCCAGCACCGTTAACTTCGATAGCTCCTTTAAATGGAGATGGGTACCATCACCATCAATAACGAAAATCCTCACGGCAAACAACGGTAAAGCCTGGTCAATGGAACTGGACCTAGCGGTCTTCACACCATTCTTCCTAAGCATAGCCGAGGAGAGTGGTGGGTTGGCAATTTTGGGCAGGAGCGTTGATAATCGCGACATTTATTGGTCATTCCGTGGAGCAAGCCCGCACATACTCATAACTGGGCCAACAGGCTCTGGCAAGACAACACTGGCCATGAGCATTGCCTACCAGGTCAAGAGGAGGTTGGGCGATAAGGTCAGGGTAGTGATCATAGATCCTCACGGACATACGAAAGTGCTCATGAACCTAATGAGGATAGGGTATGTCGACTTGGGTACGGTGAAGGTGATGAGTAGGGATGTGAGTGTCGTTGTTGAGGCCATAAGGATGATGAACCCGTTATTATCCATAGGGCCCGAGGGTGCCTTACTTCGCATGGTCCTGGCGAATAGGAATGACGTGGATGGTATAGGTGATATTGTGAGGTCGCTGGATGAGTTATCGAACGATATCGTACTAAGGGAGGCATATTACAACCTATACAACTCCCTGGCCCTACTAATTAATTATTATAACCACGGGGCAAGTACCGTGAGCGTCGACGACTTATTAAATGGGGACATCATATTCACCATGAACAGCATCACGAATGAGGAGCTCAGTAGGTACCTGGCAACACTGATATTGCTTACTATGTTTAAGAAGGCAGTCTCGGAGTGCGGGAGTCCACCATGCCCCCTCAGGTACATAGTGCTGATTGATGAGGCGCACAACATACTTGGGATTCCAAGTGAGTATAGGTTGTTGGGTATTAACAATGTAATTAGCAGGATGGTTAGGGAGGTCAGGAAATTCGGCATAGCGCTGGTCATGCTTCTACAACCACCCCTCGACATGTTGGATCCAGGGATTCTCGAGAACCTAGGCACTATTGTAATGCTATCTGGAGGTCATCAATACGTTTCCCACCTGTTAAACGTGATCAGTAGTATTGATGGTGATGATGCAAGTTGGTTATTAAGTGGTCAGTATAGGGCTTTGGTTATGAGACATGGCGCGAGACCGATACGTTTGGTAAGGCTTTACGTACCGAAGGGGTTGCTGAAGGATTATGTGATAAAGGAAAAATAGAAGGTTGGATTTGAAGGGAAACACGTCAAATGCGTTAGTCAACTCGTCACGGTATCACCCCCAACCTCACCATCGGTGTAGTATGACCGGTCTGATACGAAGACCTCAAACCTACTGGCATTTAGACTTTTTACTATGTACTTAAAGGCCTCCATGGGTTTCGTGTGACTACCGCACGTGTATACGTCCACTGTTGCGTAGCCGTACTCGGGCCATGTATGTATTGATATATGGCTCTCAGCCACTATCGCCACCACCGATATGCCGCCATTTATGCCAAACTTGTAGTAAAAGGTTGATACAACCAACGCACCCGCAGCGTCAGCAGCCTCCCGAACCACCTTTGTTAGGTAGACCTCGTCTTTAAGGAGGTTTTTATCGCAGTCATATAGGTTTCCATACACGTGTACCCCATACACTAACGCACTCCTCTCCTTACCCCCCTGCCCAGGTAGGGTTTGGGTGATCATTTTCCCTATATTGTACGTTTTTTGACTAAACCGTGCCAACCCCCTATATAAACATATCCCTTCATGAAACCAGGTATTACACATGAATTAGCACGCATAGCCCTACAGATTTCGTGAGGTTTTCATGTGAGGTAAGCAATAAATACTTCAAGTGTGCTTTTACTATGAATGGAGGACCTTCGTTATTTCAGGAGTGCCTACCTTGAGATAGGGAATTTCATAATGAATACTTTCAATGTAATAAATATTGAGGAGGTGTCATCATTCGTAAACCTATTAATCAATGCGTACCGGAATGATAAGAAGGTCCTAGTGGTTGGTGCTGGTAGGTCGGGGCTTGTGGGTAGGGCTTTCGCAATGAGGTTGATGCACCTAGGCTTTAAGTCCTACGTCCTCGGTGAGACTATAACGCCGAGCGTCGGTGAGGATGATGTGGTTGTTGCGATTTCGGGTAGTGGTACAACAACCATGGTTGTTGCCGCTGCCGAAGCTGCGAAGAAGATGAGGGCTAAGGTTATTGCCATAACCAGCTATAGGGACTCACCACTGGCTGGGTATGCGGATCTCGTGGTCCAGGTGCCTGGCAGAACGAAGGTTGCCAAGATGGATGATTACTTCGCAAGGCAGATACTCGGTCTTCATGAACCGCTGGCTCCGTTGGGTACATTATTTGAGGATACGGCGATGGTGCTCCTGGACGCCGTCATAGCGGAGTTAATGTACAGGTTGAAGAAGACCGAGGATGAGATAAGGTTTAGGCATGCAAATATAGAGGTGCCCTAATTACTCACCCTCGCTCTCCATTGCTCTAACGCCCACGTTTATTAATCGCCTTATCACCCTATCAATCAACCTAACATAGACACCCTTCTGACCAACAAAGGCGCCGAAGGCACTCTTCCTAACAGTAACCATGAGTTCAGGACCTGCGAAGTCGACATCGACTATGTGCTTGCCAATCCAACCAACGGGGTGTAAAGCCCTTATCCACTCCTTGAAGTTTAGGTTCATTTCTACCGTCCTAACCCTCAGGTTGCTCTCGCCCTCGATAGCCTTAATCCTCTCACCACCCTTCCCCACAACCCTACCCAGGTGTCCCTCCTTCGCAACTATCAATGCATCAGGCACACCCTCACCCTTAATGCCAAGGCTCTCCTTCTCCTGCTTAAACTCGATGACCGTAACCACATCGGCATCGGGCGCATGCACCCTTATTAAATCAAGCAACTGCTTCTCTGTGTTGCTCAATTCCCTCTTTCTCATCCTCAGTTCAAAGGAAACCTTAACACCCCGTTTGGCGCCTGGTCTAACTATGTCCTTCAATCCTAGGTCTACGACCACGGCATCCTCCTCATTAAGCAAAACCTCCCTGAGCAGTGTGGCGCCATCCTTCTCCACACTAAGCGGTCTCTGGAGCACTGGGTCGCCAGCTATTATTAGGCGTGAGTTCCTACCTATCCTCATAAGGATCTCAGCCGCATTCTCAGGCTGTGTGCTCTGGGCATCGTCTAGGAATATGAGCGCGTCATCGAACGTCCTACCCCTAAGGTACGACACATCAGTCACGATGACCTTACCACCCTGCAGCAACTTCATTATCTCCTCCCTATCCATGAGACCCTCAAGTATATCCTCAAGGTACGCGGATGCAATTCTATAATACAGGTCACCAAGCTCCTCAGGCGTTAATGGTTTACCAGTGCTTACGTCAACCACGGGCCTCGCTATTATGAACCTCTTATATACGCCAGCCAGTACTGAGGATATTCCGTAGGTGCACGATATTAGGCTCTTACCTGTACCGGTCGGGCCGAAGACACCGACTATCTCGTTCCTTGAATCCTTAAGTGCATTTATTAGTCTCTCCTGCCCAATACTCATTGGTTTAACCTTATCTAATAATGATGACATCGCCATGAGTGATAACCCAAGCTTTTAAACCCTTATCCGCATTAACCGAACATTGCCTTAACGCCAGTAACCCTCTCCCTACAAATCTCCTGGGCGAGCTTCACAGGATCATCGAAATACCTAATCCTAACAACCCTCCTATCATCAACGTACTCAGGGAAGGCCTTAGGTAAATTATCACTACTCAGGTTAGTTCCTGTTAATACATAGGCGGGCTTACCCATCGCATATGCAAGTAGCACCTCGATAATCGTACCTGCACCACCACCCAGGGATACAAGTACATCACTAGACCTAACCATTATTACAGACCTACAACGAAACTCACAACCACTATCAATCCTAACAACACCACTGGGTAACTCAACATCGTACCTCTCAATGGGTAGTACAACCACAACCCTAAAACCAAGCCTCAAAGCCTCATCAACTATGGACTTCATGAAACCCCAATAACCGCCGAGCAGTAGTGTCGATGTAGGACATTGGGAATGAAGCTCCTTTAGGAAGTCCCTAGCCATGGCCTCAACCCTAGCATCAACAGGGCTACTATGGGCTGCAATTGCTATCTGCATCGCCTACCGAGCACCTAAGGCACTTATAACTTTGATCTTTGCCTCAACGCCTCCTTGATCCTTGGTATCACGTGATTATCCACGATATGGTCAATAACATCCCTACAACCACCACAGTTAATCGTCGAGACCCTAAAGATGGGTAGGGAGTTATCGATGAGCTTTACATTATCCAGAGCCGCGCTCACCTCGGTGTCAGATGCTATATCTATCTTATTTATTAGGACTATTGTTGGCGAGTTGAAACTAGACCTAACCTCCCTCAACAAATCAACCTGCTCGCCCAGAGGATAACCGCTGTGGTGTGTTGGGTCAATTATGAAAACAATCACACTGGCCAAATGCCTAAGGGCTAGTATCGCCTGAAGCTCAATCCTATTACGCTCGCTCAACGGCCTATCGAGGAGGCCAGGCGTATCTATCACCTGGATCTTAACGTCATTAAGCACCGTGAAGTGGCCCACATGCAACTCCCTCGTGGTGAATGGGTACTCAGCAACCTTAGGCTTACCACTACTAACACACCTAACGAAACTACTCTTACCAACATTGGGCATACCGGCAACAACTATGGTGAACAGGCCAGGGTCTATGTCGGGCAATCCCTCAAGCTTAACAGCCGCAGCCTTAAGGAAATCCAACTCGGGTTTTAAATCCGTGACCAGGTCCTTAACCCTAGCCAGGAAATTCCTGCGTGCCTTGATTATGTCCATGTTTGTGGTCGCGGACCTAATGGCCATAACAGCATCCCTATAAATCGAAGCCACAGCCTTCGTGGCATGCCCAACCTTGGCCAGGGAGTGCTTGTAGGTCGCCCTATCGATCATCAATTCAATCAACTCCCTATAGAACGGATGCAGGGAATCTAAAAACGGCATACCCATGGCAACACCACTAAGCGCATCGAATAAGTACTTCCTAGCCTCCCTAACCCTCCTCAACTCGAGCCTCCTCAACCTATCAACACCAGGCTCAACACTAGGGCTCCTAGACTGCAGGCTAAAGTAAACACCAACAACGCCATTCCACAACTCCTCACTGGTCGGCACATACGGTATCCCACGCACTCCAAACGACCAACCATAACGACGCCAACCCCTTAATAAACGTTAATAATATACATAGACTAAATAACCACACGCCTTAAGAGTATTCACCATGAGCATACCCACGTGGATAGGGTAAACATTGCAGGGCTGCTCGTAATCATTGGTGTAATAGAATTCCTACTGGCAATGCTAGTGGCTGAGGCGTTGTACCCAGGCTATAGTGTATCCATGAATTACATAAGCGACCTAGGTGTTGGACGCACGGCAATCATATTCAATTCCTCAATAATAGTAATGGGGCTCCTCCTAATAATAGCCTCAGCACTATTTACACAACTAAGCAAGGCACTGGCAACGACAATAGCGCTCACGGGAATAGGGGCAGCGGGTGTTGGTATATTCCCCGAGACAGTGCACCCATTTCACCTAATATTCGCATTAATAGCATTCCTATTCGCCTCAATCTCCTCATACCCAGCAGCAAGAATCTCAAGAAGCCCAGGCAAGGCGCTCTGGCCAGTACTGGGGACAATGGGCCTAATCGCCCTAGCACTGTACACAACAGGGACATACCTAGGACTAGGGCCAGGCGGGATGGAACGAATGATAGTGTATCCAAACCTACTATGGGCCCTAGGCTTCGGCACAGAACTAATGAACACACAGAAGAAAACCTAAAACACCACCACAACCTGCCAATCAAAACCAAGCTCCAAACAACAATGGTTTACTCAACAGAGAGAACAAACGCACAACAAAAGAATAACAAGGAAGCCCTGGAGCCGCCGCCGGGATTTGAACCCGGGACTTTCGCCTTACCAAGGCGACGCTCTACCTGGCTGAGCTACGGCGGCGGGTTGTGTATTGTACCTATGTTTTTTAGGTTTTCTCCCGTTGGCCTTTTCGTTGTGATTTGATTATGGTTGGTGTGGTGGGTTGGTTTAATGGGGTAATTAGGGTATCGAAGCTTTATGTTGAAGTCTCTCTTGTGTTTGGCTTTATAGTTTGGGGATGCTTTTTGTGTTTTTTCTCGATTATATAGTGCGTGGGTTTTATGTGCAGGCTTTTCGTTGTTTTCACCTATATTTTTCTTTGTGGCATATATATAGGTTATTTTTTCGTGGGTTTATGCGCGCGCTGGTGCCCCCTCATACAAAGGAAATAGATTGCGTCCACGGCATCCACTGCTACGAATGTTAAGGCGAGGGTCCTCTGTTTCTGGGTGTATTGGGGTTGGGGTGGTTAATATTCATTAAGGCTTCATGGCGTAGTTCTGGGTTTGCGATAGTCCTGAGGTTGGGTTGGGTGGCTTACTGAGTCACACCATTCCTCTAGGTTTTATTCTGTGTTCCATCTTACATTCGCATCCTCATGCATTCTTATCTATGGGGCAATAGCCACGATGACGAGGAGGATGCTTGAGAGGGCCATGGGTGTGAACCTGAGGGTTAGGGTAATTGCCACGAGAGAAGCATCGTCCCAATCATCCTTTAACGAGCTTTTGCGCCTCCGAGACCATCCTCTCTATGTGTGGTAGCCTAATCCTTATATCGTCGGGCTCGAGTTTTGCTTCGTGGAATCCCCACACGTGTAGGTAGTTCGCTGCGTCCCACGCGTCTACGAACCAATTCCCAATCTTCCTAGCTATTACCCTGACAGCCTTCTCAAGCTCTGTGACGGTCCACCTGTCCCTGTTATCAACGGTATTTAGGACTTCGCTGATGTTGAGGTGCATGGTGAGGGCCTTGATGGCTTCTTCGGCTGCCTTGTACAGCTTCTCGCTGGCTTGAACGGGATCCCTATCGATTAGGGCCTCGCCCTCCTCAAGATATCTCAATGCGAGTTCTAGGTGCGATTCCGCATCCGCCCTCGCTCTAGGGTCTGGGTTGTTTGAAATATGAGGTCACTAAACACGTTGTTCATCCTGCCCTTATAAGCCCTTCATCAGCCTAAGTCCCGCTGATTTTCATTATCTTAGCCTTCTCCGAGGGTCTTGGTTAGGTCTCTCAGGATGTTTCTGCATTTTTCGTCTTTACATAGGTAATTTTCTATGGTTTTGTCTATGTTCTTGAGGTCTGTTTTCTCCGTTGTTTCTGTGGGTATTGGTATTGCGAGGTAGTCCTCCTCTAGGAACCTGGTCCATTTTTCTGAGATTCTTCTGCTGAACACCCTTAGGAATAGTCTCATTAGGTTTGAGTTGTACCAGGCGGCTATTAGTGGGTTTTTTGTTCTTACTATGTAGAAGTCCTTTGAGGCGCATAGTGGTTTTCGACTGTAGTTTGCGAGTACCCTATGTCTCTCCAGGTCCAGCTTATCGTGTATGAAGATGTGCCCGTAGGGTCTCTTGGACTGCAACTGCCTCCACACGTGCCTATACCAGTACCTCCCGAACTTTAGTGCAGGCACTCCCTGCCCCTCACCCCACTCGATGTACTTCTTCAGGTCTCCCTCTGGGTCGTCGTTTATTGCTAGGGCGTAGAATCCTGGGTCGTGGATTTCGACTTCATGGTTGTAGTACTCGGGTTTCCTTAGGCACTCGACTAGGTATTTCGTGTGTATGCTCAGTCTTTGACCATCACTGTTCCTAATGATTACGTACTCCCTATTCCTACCCACGATACTCCAGTGCCTGTTGGGTAGGAAGAAGAAGTCGGGCCCGTACATCTCGACACCCCTAACAACCTCATCCCTCCCCAGGTAGCGCAGTAATCCCTCCTCGAGTCCATACTCGATAATCTCGATTAGCCTGTTCGCAATGTCGATGTTGAATAGGGATAGCCAATTCCTGTCTGCGAATCCTGGGAGTGCGTGTAGGTTTACGCTACCGATGCTTTTCAGTTTCCCATCCCATCGGTAAATCACGATCCCCTCATTAAGCCCAGCCTCCCCAACGGCATCCCTCTTCTTTAGGAATAGTATTAACTCCTTGAACCCGCTCCCCACGGAGAAGGATGGGTCTAGCCCATTCTCCACCATTCCCAGCACATGATACCTAACCCTCAGGAGCCTCTTCAAGCCGCTACCCTGGCTTGTGTAGAACGTTGATGCTGGCATCACGAGTATCATGTAACCACCAACCCTCAGTATATAATCCATGAGGAAGAACGATAAGATATGCAGCCCAGGGTCACCCCTAGAGATGAACTCGGCATACCCCAGCCGCCCCATCAGCTCCAACAGCCCCCTCCTATACTCCCTATCCAACAGGCTCCACCTAACGAAGGGTGGGTTAGATATTATGATGTCCGGCCTGTAATTCCAGACTACCCTAAAGGCGTCACCGCACACGACCTCCACGTTCGTGTACAGTTTGGTGAGGATTCTCCGTGCCAGGTTGCATGGCTCCTCATTTATCTCAATACCCACGACCTTACCTGGCTTGATCAGGTCGCTAATTGAGGATAGCAAAACGCCCGAGCCCAGAAACGGGTCCATGACCACAACCCCATCCCTACGCCCTATGGACTTCACAAACTCCCTAACCACCGCTACACCATCCCTGCTGGTGTAGTAGGAGGATGTCGCCTTCCTATCCACCAAGTCCTGCACGGCATACTGTTCATCGTTCAGGAACAGCGGCACCACCCCTGCTGTACTTGGCAGGTTATTTAGCTAGAACTAATAAAGTACTATCGTAGAATTACCCAGCAATAAAATTGCAGATGAAATACAATTAAAATACGATCGAATCAGCTCTCCGCCATCACGTCATTGATTCCGTGCCCTTGAACATCATCACCAATCCCCAATTGCTCTATGGTGTTTAAAACTTCCACTATCAATAGCCAGGGGTTAATTCTCAACCCACGTGAATAACGGGTAGGATTAAACCGACTATGAATATGAGTATGGCGACTATTACGGCGGTTATGAATGCACGGACCCAACCAACCCTATAAAGCGCCTTTATTACATAGAGCCAAACTATAAACCCAATCAACGCCCCGAGCAAACCACTAATGAGTGCGTGGAATATGTAATAGACTATGAAGCCTATGATAGCGGCTAGGAAGGCCCTACCCCATCCACCTCTCTCACCCATTATGTGGGTTGCCACGTAAATTATGATCGTCGTTATTATGAGACCTACGATAAAGAGTATGGCATCCCCAACAACGTAGAGCAGAGGTACCATAGTTACCTGCTCTGTTTCTATAGCATTTTTAAGCTTTACACAATCACTCTTTTAAATTATCTCAAATCATCTCACATCGCCTTACTAATATCGTTGGGAAGCGCGCGGCACTAATCGCGCTTGTTGTGTTAATTTCAATGAAATGCTGAGGGTTTATTCATGGGAGTTGTTCTGGTTGGTGGTGTTTGTTTGGTTTAGCGAGGGTTCTTGTTCTATATTTTAGTTGGTATCTTGGAGGGATGTGTGGTGTGTTTGATGTCGGGCTTTTTCTTCTTCCTTGTTTCTTTGGTGGTTTTATTTATTGTCTATACTTGTGTAATGCTTATAAATAGGCTTGTTTTGGTTTTCCTGGGTGGTTTTATTGCCAGGTACGCGATAATCGGGCTTGGTAAGATAGGGACTGCCATAGCCAAAGCCCTGATAAAGTCTGGTGTTGATCCTGGCGATGTGTCTGGTAGCGTTAGGAGGGTTGAGAGCGTTGAGCGTGTTAGGAGGGAGTTGCCTGGTGTCTTTGTTAGTACGAACAATGCGGAGGTCGTTAGGGACGCCGACGTCGTTATCCTGGCTGTTAAGCCCTACCAAGTCGTTGATGCGTTGATGCCCATCCGCGACGTGTTGGGTGGGGATAAGTTGTTGGTTTCCGTGGTTGCCGGTGTTACGACTAGGATTTTGGAGGGTCTTGTTGGGGCTAGGGTTGTTAGGGCCATGCCCAACATTGGCATTGTTATCGAGAGGGGTGTGACGGCTGTGTCGCCTGGTTCTAGGGCTTCCGAGGCCGATGTTAAGGTTGCCTGTGGTATATTCAGTTCCATGGGTAGGTGCTTCGTAGCTGATGAGAGGTACATGGACGCCATAACAGCCATTAGCGGCTCAGGTCCTGCCTTCATATCCGTCATCCTCGAAGCCCTTTGGGAGGCTGGTTTGCTTCTTGGTATACCAACCGACATATCCTGGGAGTTGGCTGTGGGTACGCTGGAGAGTAGCGCTGAGTTGCTTAGGGTTAAGAAGCCGTGGAGTGTTATTGAGGAGGTTACAACACCTGGTGGTGTCACGATTAGGGGTCTTAAGGTTGCTGAGGAGGGTGGTTTGAGGGGCTTGATTATGAGGATGATCGAGGAGACGGCGAGAAGGGGTCGCGAGATAAGCCAGGACATTGAGGCGAGCATTAGGTCAATAGTTGGTGACAATAATGGTCAAGCCTCGTCCTTCTAGGGCGGGGTAGGTTTTTAGAGTGGGTGTTTTTCCTGCCTTTGTTGTTGCGTAGGGCTGTGGCTGTTGAGCTTGAGGTCACTAGGGAACTCAATAGGTTGCTTTGCTCCGTTGAGTCTGTGTATCTCAACATTGTTCGTGAGGTTGCCATGTACGCCGTTGCGAATAATGTTACGGGTGCAACCCAGCTTCAAAGTCTGCTTTATCGCAAGTATAGGAGTGAGTACCAAGGCTTGCATTCCCACCTAATCATCCAAGCCATTAGGCAAGCGGTGCAAATCGCCAAGTCATTCATCGAGAGAAGAAGGAATGGCTTGATGGATAAGTCCTATCCTGAGGTTAGGAGCGTCTCGATTAGGTTTACGGAGAAGGCATGGAGTTATGGGCAGTTCGTTAAATCAATAGCCCCGGTTAGGCTTAGCCTATCACTGCTCGGCGAGAGGAGGGAGGTTTGGCTCAGACCACACAAGCGCTTCTGGCTCTACTGGTGGAGGGTACTAACTGGTGAAGCCGAGCTTGCATCTACGCTAATGATTAAGCGCAAGTTGAATAGGTGGTATGCAGTTTTTATCTTCGAGATAAAGCCAAAGAAAGAGTTGCCACAAAGCGTGGTGGCATTCGACATCAACGAGAACAATGTTGCTGTTGGTAGG
>Ga0081529_143983_pt1 | contig 53211 bp, 53 predicted proteins | sample EchGeymetagenome_FD_71012 | JGI IMG/M metagenome (GOLD analysis project Ga0081529, IMG submission 71012) | Ferrous microbial mat and aquatic microbial communities from Echinus Geyser, Yellowstone National Park, USA - transect B T=78-80 C v2... ...
TGTTGTTGTGCTTATTGGGTGGTTAGTGGCTACACTTATTTATTCCTGGATTAAACCAGCCACTGTCAGGCTTGAGGAGGGTGAGGAGTTATGATAGTTATTGATGGTAGGAAGGAGGAGAACCTGCATTATAAGTGGTCACCAAATCTAAGACCCATAGCCAATGTCCGTAGCGGTGATGAGATTTATGTAATCGTGCCTGACTCATCTACATGGCAAATAAAGCCTGATTTCACGACGGAGGATTTAGGTAAGATAGATGGGTCAAAGTTTGATGCTGCTGTTGGGCCAATATTTGTTGATGGTGCGGAGCCCGGTGATGCGTTGATGGTTGAGATTGAGGATATTGAGGTTTCTGATTGGGGTTGGTCGGCGATACTTGGTTTCATAGGGTTGCTTAAGGGTAGGTTTAGGGATAGGTTGGTGATTTGGAGCATTAGTAATGGTTATGCAACCACTAGGGGTGATTTCCTTAAGGGCATTAAAGTACCGATTAGGCCGTTCTTGGGGGTAATTGGTACGGCGCCTAGGGAGGGTGAGTTTGGGATGATTCCACCGCAGTACTTTGGTGGTAATATGGATAATAAGCTTCATGGGAAGGGTGCCAGGGTCTACCTACCCGTCAATGTCAAGGGTGCACTACTCTCTATTGCCGATCCACATGCATCTCAGGGTGATGGTGAGGTCACAGGGACGGCGATAGAGACCCAGGCTAATGTTAGGCTTAGGGTGGAGGTTGTGAAGGGGCTTAGCATACGTAGACCGTTCACAATAGCCCCAACCTATGAGGAGGGCGAGGTCATAGCCGCAATGGGCATCTCCAACGATCTATACGAGGCGGCTAGGCAAGCTATTGAGGACATGTTGGCGTTGCTAGGTAGGTTCTATGGGTTAAGCCCTGAGGAGGGTTACGTATTGAGTAGTGTCGTGGGTAATCTAAGGATTTCGGAGATTGTTGATGAGCCGAACTTCGTAGTTACCCTCTCAATACCAAAGAGAGTACTGCCTCAATAATCGGTTAATCAGCAACACTGCATTTAAATTATGGGCTACAATCCCGCTGGTAATGAGGGTTTTGGAGGTAACCCGTGACGACATACCCAAGGACTTCATAATCCTAATCCCAATAGGTTCTATAGAGCAACACGGCCCTCACCTTCCATTAGGTACTGACTCTATAATCGCCGAGCACGTAGCTGGTGAGGTTGAGCGCAGGTTTTCCAGCAAGGTTTTGCTGTACCCTACGATTGCCGTTGGTTTCTCCATGGAGCACGTCGGCTTTAAGGGTGTCACCTGGGTTCGTTTTGAGAGCCTAGTTCACTATTTGCTAGATCTCATAGAGAGTACATCGGCTTGGGATGCTGGGGGTGTGGTGTTTGTTAATGGTCATGGTGGTAATGTTGATGCATTGAACATCGTTGTTAAATCCTGGAACTACAACCACGATAGACCGAGGGCCCTTCATTATTACATTTACAATCCACGGGTTACTAACTTCATGAAGAGGTTCTTTCCATCCTTTGGTCATGCTGATGCTGTTGAGACTTCGATAATTGCCTCAATAAGTAGGGACTTGGTTAGGTGGGATAGGATAGTGGACGTTGAGGTTAGTGGTAACATTAATGTGGTTAGGACAATCGATGTTAGTTCTACGGGTGTTATCGGCACCTTAAGGAGGGACTTGATCAAGCCTGAGTTTGGGGCTGAGCTGTTAAGGTTTATCATTGATGATTTAATTAATCAATTAAGGATTTACTACCCAACCCTTGAATTAACCCCAGGCTAGTTAAAATTGGATTAAACGCATTATCCCCTTCAACAATTACACCCAATAACACCCCTTAAACAACCACTCAATAAATACCAGTGCCTTACCTGGGATTATTGATGGTGGATTTAATCGAGAAGTTCCTGAGGACGTTCGCCAGGAGAGGTAGATCAATAATCCTAGCCTATGACCACGGCATTGAGCACGGCCCTGCCGACTTCATGGATAACCCTGACTCTGCCGATCCAGGGTACATACTTAAACTAGCCAGAGAGGCTGGGTTTGATGGCGTGGTTTTCCAGAGGGGTGTTGCTGAGAAGTACTATGACGGTAGTGTACCGTTAATACTAAAGCTGAATGGAAAGACCAGCCTGTATAATGGTGAGCCAATTTCCGTGGCCAACTGTAGTGTTGAGGAGGCCATTAGCCTAGGTGCCAGTGCGGTGGGTTACACGATATACCCAGGTAGTGGTTATGAGTGGAGAATGTTCGAGGAGTTACGCACGATAAAGAGGGATGCGTTGAGGTTCGACATACCACTCATTATCTGGTCATACCCAAGAGGTGGCAAGGTTACAAACGAGACAGCGCCCGAAGTCGTAGCCTATGCAGCTAGGATAGCCCTTGAGGTTGGTGCGGATGCTATGAAGATAAAGTATACGGGTGATCCAAAGACCTTCTCCTGGGCAGTCAAGGTTGCTGGGAAGGTCCCAGTCCTCATGTCGGGCGGCCCAAAGACTAGGACTGAGGAGGAGTTCCTCAGGCAGGTCTATGGCGCAATCGAGGCTGGCGCCTTGGGTATAGCCGTTGGTCGTAATGTTTGGCAGAGGAGGGATGCTTTGAAGTTCGCAAGGGTCCTCTCGGAGATTGTCTATGGCAACAAGAAGGTCGTGGAGGTTCTGGGTGGTCAATCATGAGGATAGGCGTCCTAACTGGTGGTGGTGACGCACCTGGGCTCAATATTGCCGTGTATACGCTCACGAAATTGGTAGAGAAGAGGCATGAGGTTTACGCAATACTTCATGGCTGGAGGGGTATTCTGGATAGGGAAACTAGGCGAGTATCCTCTCGGGATTTACTTGATTTCGCATTCACAGGTGGTACTTACATTAAAACATCTAGAACTAACCCATTTAAGGATGAAGCTAGAGCGGAACAATTCGCCAAAGCCATTAAGGAACTGGGCCTTGACGTAATTGTGGCTATCGGCGGTGATGACACATTATCCGTAGCTGCTGAGGCGCAAGCCCGGGGTTTAGTTAATACCGTTGGTATACCGAAGACAATCGACAACGATGTGTACGGCACCGACTACACAATAGGTTTCGATACGGCGGTTAACGAGGCCATTAGGGTTACGGAATCCTTTAAGACTACGTTAATATCCCATGAAAGGGTTGGGGTTGTTGAGGTCATGGGTAGGGAGGCCGGTTGGATTGCGCTGTTCACGGGTTTGGCTACAATGGCTGATTTCGTCCTCATACCTGAGAAGCCTGTTTCATGGGATGCTGTGGTCAAGAGGATTAAGGAGACTTATGATAATAAGAGGTGGGTGTTAATTGTTGTTTCAGAGGGGATTAAGGAGTACGAAGGCCCTAAGGATGAGTTCGGGCACTCGAGACTTGGTGGTGTAGGTAATGAATTGGCGAACTACATAGAGAAGACCACTGGTTTGGAGGCTAGGGCTGTCATACCTGGGCACATAATCAGAGGTTCGGCACCCACGGCCTTTGATAGGATTTTAGCTGTAAGGTTCGCTACCGAGGCCTATGGCGCCATTGAGGAGGGCGATTACGGCAAAATGGTTGCCTATAAAGGCGGTGATATTACTAGGATACCCATAACGGAGGTGCTGGGCAGGAATAGGCTCGTTAGTGGTTATTGGCTTAGGCTCTACGAAACCTTCTGGGGCATTTAAACTATGCCCTGATTCTTCATCATGATGTACGTCCTTAGATATTCCGCGTGGCTCCACAGTAATGGCGTGACCGACGTCGGCAAACCCCTAAATGGGTCAACCTGCTCAGGTAGGAGGTTTGTGGGGGTCTTCACCCTATTAACCCACGCCATCAACTCCTTAGCTTTAGTAATATCACCCCTCGCTATGTAGTATTGCGCCACCCACAGGGTTGTTATTATCCATGGGTTACCTGGTATGTTACTGTAATCACCCGGAACCCTTTGGTAGTAATCACCCTCGTAACGTGCAACACCACCTATTGGCTTAACCCAGAGCCTATCCATAATCACCTTAACGCTACTCTCCAGCATGGGTTCCCAAGCGTCGAAAACACCAAAGAGGAAGACGCCCATTATGCTGGCATCCACCGTTCTATCAATCTCAACGATTTTTCCATCATCAACCTTAACGTACCTATCGAAAACACCGCGTTCCTTATCGAATAAGTAATTCCTAATTGCCTCACGTACTTCCATAGCAGCCGCCTCCCACTTACTCGCACTTTCATACTCACCGAGGACCTTAGCCAGGTTACTTGCGGCAAGCAATCCCGCGTATACGGAGGCTGCGGTGTACGTATGGACACCGAGTCTCTCTTCCCATAGATCGTATGATTCCAGGGGTAGTTTCAGTTTCTCATCTCTAAAATTAACCATGAAATTAGCGGCTCTCGTTATGACATCATACACCTCCCTAAGCAGGTCATAATCCCTAGTCCTCCTAAAGTAATGCCAAAAGGCGTATATCACGGTTGCGGTCTCGTCCTCCTGTATATTGAGTGACTTCCTACTCCTAACCGTGAATGGGTGCCATGTCGAACCCCAGGTACCACTTGGATTGTATTTCTGAAATAGGAATCCCTCACCGCTGAATAGCTTGAATACCAAACTGTAGAACTTCTTCGTGAATGTGAAGTAACCAGCCATGTCGAGCGCCATTGTTATGAATGCCGCATCCCTAGGCCATAGGTAACCATACGTGTCCAGGTTAAACTTTATTATTGATGTATCCAGTGATGCGGGTATTGACCCATTAACACCAACATGCCCGAGGAGAACCACAATGCTTTGGGCCGCTAGTTTGTCATCAGCGAACTCGGATGCCACATTACCCCAGTAATTGATTGATCTAACGAAGTACGTCTCCAACCTCTTCCTATCCCTAAGATCAATAATCAACCTTAAAACCCTATCATAACTATCACCAGCAACAATGAAGTAGTAAAACTCGGGGCTGGCTATGGATATTGCGGAAGCCACGGAACCCTGGGCTATCGGATTCTTACTCAAAATCCCATCCTCACAATCAGGAAGTACGGCATTCAAATCCCTCCTACCCGTTGTATACTCATACAATGGGTTTGTGGATGCTATACCAAACCATGTGGCACCTTTGTAATGAAATACTGCATCGAGTGATGGATCGTAGAATGCCGTATCCCCAACCTCATAACCATTAAGCCTAAAGTCGTGGTAAAATATGACCCTCACAAAACCAGGACCCCTAATCAACACGTGCTTAACGAGTGCTGGTTGTGGTATGAGAACGGTGTCCTCCATCGTTATATCAAGACCATCCCATTGAGCATGGAGTACAGCCTTGGAACCATCAAGGAGTATTTCTTTATTTCCTATGTTTTCGAGCCACGAGAATTTGCCATCATGCCAAATACCAATCTTGAACTTACCACCGAATGAGTGGTGGTGATGTTGACCAAGCAATGGGTAGTAAAGATCTCTTATGTAGTAATTCTCATCATACAATACAGCGAAACTACCATTACTAAGGAATACTAATCTCACGGGTTTAGGTAGTGATGCTTATGATATATAAGTGTTATGTAGCGATTCTATCCCTGTCTATGTACCAGTAGGTCTTATTTCCAACATCACTTATAACAACACCCAACTTACCTAGCTCACTCCTAATCTCATCAGCTAAGTCGAACATCTTCCTAGTTCTCAACTGCGATCTAATACTTATCAGGGTGTTCACTAACGATATTAATGATGGGGGTATTTTCGTCCTATTGAGTAGACCAAGTATACCTGCCAAGTCACTGAATGCCGTTAATGTCTGCGTTAATGCACCCTTAGAGTAATTCTGGGCGTTGTAAATTAGGGTGGATGTTATGTACTTGGCAAACTCTATTATAGATGCCACGGCACTGCTGGTGTTTACGTCATTGTTGAGTGAGGACTCGAAGGACTCAATATAACCATTGACCCTACTTATCAACTCCTCATCTTTAGAACCAGCCTCTGGCGCCTCATTTATTGCCTCGAGCAATTCGTCATAGGCCGCGTAGAGACTCATTAATGTATTTCTAACCTGATCCAGCGCGTCTGGGTCGAAATCCATAGGCTTCCTGTAATGGGTCATTGCGTAGTAGAGCCTAAGGACCTCCCCGTCGTATTTCCTGAGCACGTTCATTATTGGTATTATGTTACCCAGAGACTTACTCATCTTCTGTCCCTTGATCGTCACCAAGCCCACATGAATCCAATACCTCGCGAAGTAATCAATGCCGAAGTACACCCTGGCTATTGCGACCTCATTCTCGTGGTGTGGGAATATTAGGTCCTGGCCGCCACCATGTATATCGAACGGGACGCCCAGGTACTTACTGGACATGACCACGCACTCCAAATGCCAGCCAGGCCTACCTGGGCTCCACGGGCTATTCCACCACGGCTCGCCCTCACTCCATGATTTCCACAGGGCAAAATCAAGTGGGTTCCTCTTACCTGGTTCGGGTTCGACCCTAGCCCCCGCAATTAAGTCCTCTATTTTTTGTCCAGAGAATTCGCCGTATCTAGGCACCTTAGTTATGTCGAAGTACACAGAGCCATCGGGGCTTACGTACGCTAGACCCCTATTGACTAATTCCTGTATCCACTTCATCATGTCGCCTATGTTCTCGGTAACCCTTGGGTAGGCATAGGCCCTCTTTGTGTAGAGCCTATCCATGGCGTCGAAGAACTCCTTAATGTATCTGCTCGGTACATCATACCACCTATTAACCATGTCCGAACCAAACTCCTGCCTAGCCCTGTTTATTATCTTATCATCAATGTCCGTGAAGTTTGTTACAAACCTAACCTCAAGACCCAGGTACTCGAGGTACCTCCTAAATATGTCGTAGAACACGAAGGTCCTTGCATGACCAACATGCATTGAGTCATAAGGCGTCAAGCCACATACGTAAATCCTAACGAGCCCAGGTCTTAGGAGGGTTATTCTCTCCATTCTCTTTGATGCTGTATTGTAGACGGTTATTGGTAAGTCCTTGGAGTTCACGTGGGTGCCCTTGGTTGGCAAATAATAATCACCGAATACGAATAACTGGGAAATTAATAAGTGTTACGAGTTTAACTAAGGAAAGCTTATTTTTATGGGCTGTAATGCTCTAGTTAATGGCTGCTGAGGCCATAACGATATTACTGGCGCTTAAGAGGCATGGTAGGATGGGTAGGTACTCCCTAAGCTCCATAACGGGCATCGGCGAGGGTGTGGTTAGGAGGGTGCTAAATGAATTGAGGGAGCAGGGCGCCATTAGGGTCATGAAGGGTGGGGCCGAGTTAACGAGTAAGGGCGAGGAGATTCTCTCGGCAATGCTAAGCAATGCCGGTATAGTTATAATAAACGAGGATGAGGAGTTCGCAAAGGTGTTCAATTGTGGTTGTAAGAGATGCTACGCGTTAGTGACCAGGAGGAGTTTTGATGAGAGTGATGTTGTGAGACTTAGGGATATCGCGATAAAGAATGGTGCAGATGCCATACTATTCCTAAGATATGATTGTTCGCAAAACAAATTCCTAATTCTAAGGCTTGGAACATATTTTGAGGATATGTATAAGGACCTTGGCGAGAGACTTCGTGGATTAATAATGAACATAAAATGCGATGATTCTGTTATGATAGTGTGCGGCTCGACAAACTATCAGTTAATCAAATCAATTATGGGTGTACTAGGTAATGCACTCTAAATTTAATAATTTAATTTAATGGTAATAATTACGCCTTAGCAACAAGCTTCTGCGACTCGTACTGCCTAGCCAAATTCTCCATCGCATCAACCAACTCCTTCTCGTAATCAACGAGTTTTTGGTGATCCTCATTCTTGATCTCCATCCTAAGCCTAGGCAATCTCTTCACCAAATCAAGCTCCCTAAGCGCTGCTGCAGGCACTCCACGGTTTATTGCATCAAGGCCCTTCCTGTAGAACGTAATCATCAGCCTAAGCAACCAATACTGCTTAGGCGGTAAAGACTTAACATCAACTGGGTGGTAAGCATCCTGCTTCAAGAAACCCTCCCTAATTAAAAATGCCGCATTGAGTAAATGCTTCTCCTGCTCGCTCAGGGCCTCGGTACCCAGTATCCTAACAACCTCCTGAAGCTCAGCCTCCCTGGTCAATATCCTAACTGCCTCATCCCTAATATCCTTCCAATCAGTATTGACATTCTTCTGATACCACTCAGCCACCGTATCCACATACCTACTGAACCCCATCAACCAATTAATCGCTGGATAATGCCTTGAATAGGCGAGCTTAGCATCCAGCGGCCAGAACGCACCCACAAACCTCAGCGTGTGGCTTGTTACGGGTTCCGTGAAGTCACCACCAGGTGGACTGACAGAGGCTGCTATGGTTACGGAACCAAGCCTATTCTCCCTACCGAGGGTCACAACCCTGCCAGACCTCTCGTAGAACTCGGCCAATCTAGTCGGTAGGTATGCCGGGAACCCTTCTTCACTAGGCATCTCACCAATTCTCAAAGCCACCTCCCTCATAGCCTCAGCCCACCTACTCGTTGAATCAGCCATTAGGAATGCATCATATCCCTGGTCCCTGAAGTACTCGGCAATCGTAACGCCCATGTATATACTCGCCTCCCTGGCTGCCACGGGCATGTTTGACGTGTTCACAATTATCGTCGTCCTCTCCATCAACGGCCTACCAGTCGTAGGATCAATAAGCTTGAGTAATCCCTGCAATGCATCCGCTGCCTCATTACCACGCTCACCGCACAGGACTGGTATTACGTACCTGGCCTGGCTGTACATTGCCAAGGTCCTTATCGTTACTGTCTTACCCGAGCCGAAGGGTCCAGGTATTGCTGCGGCGCCGCCTATGGCTATTGGGAATAATGTGTCAATAACCCTAACGCCGGTTATTAGAGGTTCAATTGGTGGTAGCTTCTCCCTGAATGGTCTTGGTCTCCTGACTGGCCATTTGTGCCACATCTTTACCTGCACTATTCCTTCATCGGTCTCTACCTCAGCGATTACATCATTTAATGTATACTCCCCCTCAGGTGCTATGTACTTTAATGCACCCTTCTTGTACAGTGGTGGGTATAATATCCTGTGCTCAATTAGTGGCGTCTCCGGGACAACACCGAGTAGGTCCCCAGGTGCGACCTCATCGCCAACCTTTGCCTTCGGTATCCATTTCCAAGGCTTCTTGAAGTCCAGTGGTGGTGTTCTCTCGTAATTAATGCCCCTGGCGACGAACGGCCTCTGCGTTAGTTCAAAAATATTCCTCAGGGGTCTCTGCACACCATCATAGACCTGGTTGATAATTCCGGGGCCCAACCAAGCGCTCAGTGGCTCTCCAGTCCTAACCACAGGCTCTCCAGGCTCTAAGCCCGTTGTTTCCTCATAGACCTGTATGAATGCCATGTCACCCTGAATCCTCACAACCTCACCAAAAAGCCCTAATTCACCTACAAAGACTAATTCGTAGAGCAATGCGCCAGGTAATTCCGCCTTAACAACGGGGCCGCTTATGTACACTATCCTACCCTTACTCGCCGACACGAAACCAGTAAACATTTGCCATATTTAAAATTTAATTCCACATAAAAACGTCCCTAAGCCTGGAATAACAAGATTGAAGGCGAAATCCAAACCCTAACCATCGAATATCTAAACCAAGTAAATTACTCTAGGCCTGCTCGCCAAGGGCTAATCGTGTTAGTAGTGTCTTTATTTGGTGCTCCATGAGGCTTAGTCTCGAGTCTAGTGTTGCATCGATCTTTATAGACCCATCACTGGAGCTAACTATGACACCCAGGAGATCCTTATCCGTAGTATTTACTGTCGCATCTAGGTTGAGTTCCGAAATTACCTCGTTAACCTCATCCTCATCCGCCTCGCTTGCTGTTATCACGAACTGTTTCGATCCTATTATGGATGTCGCCCAAAGTATCGAATTCCTAAGGAACTTCTTATAATCACTGGTGCCTCTCATGGAGCTAAGCCTCTCCCTAACCCTACTAACAACCTCTGCGTATGCACTCTCAATAGCACTAAGTCTTTCCTTCTTAGCATTCATGGTCTCATTATAGAGCCTATACTCCCTATCCATGTTGATCTCCTTCTCGATATTCTCAAGCGTGTCTGCGTACTTATCAATGACGGCCTTAACGCCATCCATCAATTCAGCCTCAGCCCTCAATCTCAGGTTATTACTCCATTCCTCAATCTCACTGCTGAGGCGGTTCACAATGCCATTAATTAGTCGTTCAGTTAGTTCCTGATCAGACACGAAAGCTAGGGATTACTACACAACTTTAAAACTTTGCTTCTCCTCACAACCTAGGTTCCATCCAACGGCTTGGGCCTAGGATCCTGGTAATATAAATCTCACCTCACTGCTTCTTCATAGAGAATGACTTCCCAGTTTTTCTCAATTTACGACCACTTATTAAGTATGTGCAATTACCAATATCTACATAGAACCAGCAATCCTCCTTTATCACGGTCTTTATGGAGCCCGTTAATGTCAACACCTTAACCGTATTCGCAGTTTCCTCGATTACTATACCGTGAATCCCGTTGAGGGACTCATTTCTGCATTTAGTGGTTGTTATAGTCCTCCCAAAGACGTTAAAATCTTTGTTATTAATTGCCATAACTACCTTATTATGAAACTACGTGTTAAACCTAGATTATGAGTATTGTTAATTTAATAATTACTTAGAGGCTTTACTCCTCGCCTCCTCGTTCATTATGGTTAATATCCTGGCTATGGCTCTCCTAACGGTCCTAACCCTACCTGGGTTCTCGAGGGTTCCCCTGGCCCTTTGGGATTGCAACTTAAGTAACTCCTTCCTAAGGTCATCCAGTAACCTAGCCCTATCCTCAGGCTTCATGTCCCTAATTGTTTTCGCATTAAGTCTCTGCCTGCTCGCCACCCTCACCACCTCCCTCACTCACTTGCTGTGCCTGTGCCTCGGTCACGACCTCCCTGCCAGGTGGTTTAATCCTATACTCATCACTGAAGCGTACTGGTGGTGTTATCCTGACCTCAATGCCGTAGAGACCAGGTTTCAGGAGTACCTGCCCGACGAATCTCTGAACCTTTGTTCTCGAATCGTAACCGTTCTTATATATGGTTCCATAGACATACTTCTCAAACCTTGATCTTTCGCTGGTTAGTTTGCCGCTTATTGTTACCTCGGTACCCTTGGCACCCCCATCCATTATCTGCCTTATGGCTATCATACCAGCCCTCCTGAACTTAACGCCCTTCGTCATCGCCCACGCTATCCTGTTCGCGATTATCTTAGGATTAAGCTCTGGGCTTTGTATTGGTGTGACGTCGATTATTGGGTTATCAACACCAAGCTTCTTACTTAGTAGGTCTGTTAGTTCCTTCACGATGGCGCCCTTCCTACCAATTATCCAATTCGGTCTCTCTGCGTATATGATAATCCTAGTACCTAGTGGTGTCTTTAGGACGTCTGAGTCAACATAGCCCTGCTTAGATAATCTGTAGTTTAGGAACTCCTTAATCATCCATTCCTTAATCTTATCCTGAATTATCTTCTTATACACAGGTATCCTAGCCTGCCTCTGTGATTGACTCATTCAGGAACCAAAAACCAATGCCCTTATTAAATTTTTAGTACATACTCGTTCCCTAGGCTGGTTCGAACCCGACAATATCGATCAATGAACCCCTCCTCTCATTCGCAGGCCTAAACACGGGCTTAACCTTAAGCCCCACCCTCACGTTGCTAGGATCTACATTGATTAGGTAATGCACGAGACCTCCAGTAATTCCTGGAAACTCTATAAAGCCTATTATCACGGGCTTCGGTAACCTATTGCCGTAGGAATCTTCGTAAACTACCGTGTATGACCTAACAATACCCAATGGCGCTATCTCCACAAGGTCCTTTATCTCTGCGAAGTCATATTGGCAAAAGGCCTTTGGCGGTATCATAACCCTACCGCACACAGGGCATTTGCCAGCTAATAATTTACCTGCCCTTAGGCCTTCGAGGAATTTGGTGCCTATGGGGCCAGCTGTGTATCTATAACCCTGTTCTATTGTATGTAACCAATGCCTTACGTCCTTGTTTATATTCAACTTCTCGAATGACATTCCCATCACCTCACAGGTTCGAAGCACTCAATATCGAGTATAGACCCAGTCCTTTTATCGGCAGGCTTCCACCTGGCCCTAACTCTTATGCCAAAGACCTTCATTGACTTAACATCCTCGGGATCAACACATAGGTAATGCATTATACCTGGAAATCTATGCTCACCAAACTCCTTCCCTGGAACACTCAATTTAATGACACCAACAACCCTAGGCTCCTTAAGGGGCTCCCTAGTGGCACTAATATAACTAATGACTGCAGTCACGACAACACCCTCATCCTTAACCTCGATCCAACCATCCACAGGCCTGAAGCAATATGGGCAGTACATCTTCGGAGGCACAAATACATGACCACACCGATTACAGTAAGTACCATACATCTTTCCATTCTTAAGTCCCTCAAGAAACCTTGAATATGCTGTACCCGCAGTTACGTTGTACTGAAACGGTCTTGTCCACTCCTCATAAGGGTAATTCTTTACCTCACTCTCCTTAATGGGTGTTCCTCCAACCATAGTTTAATGATAATCCCTTAGCAATTTAAAAATTACCTCCTATCCTCACAATTATTTTCAATTCCTAAGGCATCCTACGCAACAACCCTCTTCAAGGCGCGTTTCATTAAAGATTACTAATCACTAATCATGCTTCTATTATCATAATTAAAATTAAAAATAACCGGTTTAGTGCAAGTACTGAGATGATGAGTAGGCATTTGACTGAGTGAATGAGTGAGCGCTGGAACTCCTGATCACTGGTGTAATTCGGATTACCAGACCGTCCTTATTTGAGAAGACCAATATTAACTGATTGTATGAATACCATACTTAACTTTCGAAGTTTCTACATGTCTTTCTTAAGCGTGTTCTTTACGTACTCCTCTGCATCGTTTCTTAGGTCTACAATGCTTATGGGTAGCTTCTGTTTATCAACTCCCCTCACCATGACTAGGGTGGCTATTATGCCAGCGATCTTGCTTGCATTACCCCCAACTCTGGCCTTAATGAAGGGGGTAAGTATTTTCAGCTCTTCATCAAGTTCCACAACATCCAAATCCCTCAGAAAGCCATTACTCCTTAGGTAATTAGTGAACCATGAGTATACTAGATTGAGCACAACCCCCCTAGCTACTCCATACTTCGTACCAACATCGTTAGCTATACCGTATGGATCTAAGAAAAATACTACGGCGTTCATGGGTAAGCCCCTATTAATCACGTTCAATATACATGCCACCTTACCCCTCATCTCCCTGGTCATGTCTATAGTCGTTGGGTAACACCTAAGGAATATCTCCGAATATGCCGTGTCGATACCCTGCTGTGTGGCACTTACGTAACCAATAACGCCAAGGTCCCACCTAACCATCGATAATCCTACCACTCTACTCATTACAGAGGTTATGTGTTGCGGTATTATTTAAAAAGGCGAGTTTGTTGTGGTTGGCGGGTATGAGTGCGGCTAGGGCATTGACTAAGGTTGTTGTTTGTCCATTATGTAATTACATGGGGGATGACGTTAACAAGGTAGTTGAGGCTATAACAAAAGCCACACCACAACCCAGGCTTAAATGCCCAAAATGCGGTGCTGAGGTTGATGCCAACACTTTCGTTACCCACCTACGCAGGCATGGACGTATTGGTGGCAAGACCATAACCTGCGATATATGCGGTGCCAAGGTTAATGGCGAGGGCGCCTTCCTAAGGCACCTCAAGGAGCACCTGGTAGTTGCTGTTAGGAGGGGTGGCATGGATGTGTATTACTGCCTGGTGTGCGGTGCGGAGTTCATAACCAGGAACTCAGCCATCACACACCTCCTCAAGAGGCATAGTCTTGAGTGATTCCTCGTGGATTTACTGTGGGATTTAGCCGTAACACTATTGATAATATGGCCTCCCTATATTGCCAACGCGACGCCGGTGATTGCGAGTAAGATATTTAGGAGGAGGACGCCCATAGACTTCGGTAGGAATTTCCTCGATGGTAGGAGAATTTTCGGTGATGGTAAGACCTATGAAGGGTTCGTAACAGGGTTACTTGCTGGGTTCCTAATTGGTGAACTTACGTACATCATTGTGACAAGCGCAATCAAGGTCGCCTGGGAATTACCGAAACCATCAACGGTCTTTGTAATGTGCACGGCGGCTCTTCTTGGAGATTTACTTGGTGCCTTCATTAAGAGGAGACTTGGGCTACCCCGTGGTGCCCCCGCACCATTGCTTGATCAACTTGATTTCCTACTTGCAGCACTTCTCGCGCTATGGCTTATTCAGCCTCAAGCCCTGTGTTGGGTGTATGTGGTGATGGCGGTAATAATTACGCCACCAATACACCTACTAACAAACACTATAGCCTACTTACTCAGGCTGAAGAAGGAGCCCTGGTAAAGTACGGCAGAATACCCCGCCCTGCATATTGCATCACCGCGTGAAATCAAATTTTTAAGTCTGCATTGCATCATCCCTACGTGCGTGCAGTAATAATTGGTGATGAGCACACGGTGTACACATTCAAGCTCCTTGGATTTGAGGGTAGGGTGGTTAATGAGGGCGATAACGTCATCTCAATAATTAGGGAGTTGAGTGTGGAGGAGGATGTCGGCGCTATACTCGTAACGAGTGAATTGGCTGATAAGGCTAGGGAGGATTTTGATAAGCTTAGGATGAAGATGAGGAAACCAATGCTTATTGAAATACCCTCACTGAAGGAGGCGAAGCTTAAGGAGGTTAATTACCTGGCAATCCTGAGGAGCGTCCTGGGAATATGAGATTAAGCCTTACCTTGTTATTAATATCAATAGGGCTAGGAGTAGATAGGTTATTATCGTTACAGACATCGCCAACAGCGACACTGACCTAAACCTATCCGCATAATCGCTCCTGCGTAGTACAGCTATGCATATGTATGTTAATATTAAATCCGTAATTACTACACCAATCGTCAGTACGAACCCGAAGGGTTCGTTTAGGGATAGAATTATTATCAATGGCGACACAGCCACAGCGGTTAGCGTGAACGCCACAGCCATGACTATTGCCGTTGTAATGCCGTATGTATTAGCCACAGTCCTCACGCCAGCCTTAATATCGCCAGGTATATCAAGAGCGCCCTTAACCAGCTCCCTACCCATGGTTGCCAACAGGGATACCGTGAATAGTAAGTATGGTAAGTTCATTGTTGGTAATGTTGATGTAATGGCATATAATCCATATAGGAAGGTTAGGGATGAAGTTATTGCAACCAATAGGTTATTTACGAAAACCACCCTCTTCAACCTATAATTGTAGGAGAAGCCCGTTATGATGGCAATGACCAGTATTGGGATGCTCCATGGCGCCAGGTAATTAAGGACAACACCAACAACGTTAAGTAGGATTGATATCGATACGGAAATCAACGACAGCACCCAGGCAGTTCTGATGGATACATCACCACGCACTAACGGGGCATCAGGTCTATTCACCCTATCCTCCTCCATATTGTATATATCATTTGTGACGAATAGAAATACCTCAGTCAGCAATGATGATATGAAGAGTAAGACCATTGCAATGGGATTATTGCCTTCAGAGATTATGTATGAAGCAATCACTATGAGACTTGTCAACACTCCATGCTCAATCCTGGAAAGCCTCATAAACGCCCTCAGATCCACGGTAATTCTAAACAAGCAACAGATTTTTAACTAGTACGACTTAACCCACGTCCTCAACAACCACCCACCCTGATGTACAAAGGTCTTTAATTGTCTTGGGCCACGTCTCATGATGTGCACCGAATCCCTGTAGATTGGAGGGGATAATTTAAGGCGACGCATGGCATAAAGTTAATTCATGAGAGGGTCATCTCAACTCCACACTTAACTTATGAGGTCGTTTTTAAGCTAGATCTCGACATGTGTCTCTACGAGGCTTAGGAAGAGCTCAGGGACGTTGAGAGCAATAGGGTGGAGGGACATTACTCATTCCTTGAGATAGATGAGGATACAGCGAGGGATTGTGTTGAGTTCGTCTCAAATAACCTCATACCACTGATTAGGTCGGTTTGGAAGGATAGGTGGTGTGAATAAGCTGACGAGAAGGAGCGAGGCTTCATATTAATTTTGTGATTTCTTGGTACTTGCGTGCTCTAGATATCGCCATATACGTATTGTATTCCCAGCATTTTGGCAACGTCTTTATCAAGTGCTGCCATGTCTTCATCGCTCAATTCATTAATGTCGTACTTACCCAACGCAGAGACCAGCATCTGTGTTTCCTCCTTAACCGCCTCTATGTAATTCGCGACCCCCTTCTCGCCCTTAACCATTGCGGCTATGAGGAATGGTCTCGCCATGTATACACCACTGGCGCCAAGCGCTACCGCCTTCACAACATGCGAACCATTGTACAACCTACCAGCTATTAGGAGTGACAAGTCCTTAATGCCAAGTTTCCTGGCGTCCCTAATCTTCTTCAATCCGACAATTGTTGGATAGCCCAAGTGCTTCAGCGCCACGGATGGTGCCATGCCCGTCCCACCCTCCTTACCATCAATCACCACAGCGTGTGCTCCCTCCTCATGGGCAATGCTTATCACCCTATCCACGTCCCTGTAAGGACCGAGTTTAATCCATATCCTAGCCCTTGGATACGCAGTCCTCATGAACCTAATCATACCCCTTAGTATATCCTCGGTGTATGTACCAGGTACTGAGTACCTCGTTATGAACTTGTCCTTAACCTTCTCAGGATCAACCTCAAAGTGGTACTTCGCCTTTAACCTAATCGCCTCCTCCTTAGGTATTTTAATGACACCACCAAGTCCAGGCTTGGCTCCCTGCCCCATCTTAATCTCGAAGCCAACCAAACCCTCCTCTATGTACGGCTCCAAGTCCCTATCACTGTAAACCTTATTCCAAAGCTCATCATACGCATCCTCAACGTTTTGCTGTATAATGACCCCACCGTACTTATTAACATTCGTCAGATACGCCATGACCCTCTCCTTAAAGCTTGGGTGACCCCTGGTGTACCTCCTCGAGTAACCCCTCACCGTTGCCACGTTCTCCCCAATACCAAACACAATACCCGCCTTAGCAGCTGCCCTGGCTATATCCAGACTGAACCTATTGGCTATCGATGTCGAGCCCATCGAACCAACAACAATAGGCATCGAAACCTTAAAACCACCCAACTCGCCCTCAAGGTTCACATCCATGAAAGTTGGTTCCCTAAGCAGTTCGACCATCTTCTCGAGCCTACGTGGGGTGAAGGCTGGGGGTAGTAGTATCAACGAGTCGTCCAAAGTCCTGAAGCGCGGGTAACCTCTACCTTCATAAATCCCGGACCCAAGTACGGCGGAGCCGTATGAGGTGACTTCACCAAAGGGGTAAACGGCGTCCCGACCCTTAAGCGCCTTTAGGGCTATCTCATCGAACGGATAATCACTAATGAAATCCCTAAGTCCCCTAATAGCTGCCCAATAAGCTCTCAATCTAATGAACACCCTCACTAAATCAATCAGCACAGATGCCGTCAGAAGTAAGGCCTTATATACATGATTAAAGAAATGACAAATCTTAAATATCAAGTTAGGCATTAAGTTTTATATAATTGAAGAATATTTATCACATTGACTGCTAACTATCGATAATTAATGACATCTTACCTAGATCATTTAGATAATGCATTTAATTAAAAATTACGCTTAATGAATATGGCGGCTGAAAATAATAACGTAGAACAAGTCAGGGAATTAGGGAGGGGAATTAGGGAATCGCTTGGACTAATGACGTTGCCCATAGGCATATACTTCTGCCGTAAGGACGAGCAGTGTGATTTAACCGGGTTCAGGAGACCGTATAAAGACCTGGGCATTAGGGTGGCTTTTTGCCAGGCTATAAATATAGTTAGGACGTATGGTTGGTCATTAGCCATAGGACTCGAGGATTCGTACTGCATGGTTGCAGCCGAGGCACTCGGGTTAACAGATAGGTACCTTGACTATATCGATAAAGAGATACCTCCATGGCACACCGCCGACAAAGGTGCTAACGAAATTATCGTAAGTACGCTTCATGAGAGGTTCCTTGAGCCTAATTCAATGAGGCTAGTTCTGCTATTTCCACTTGAGCGTGCAGGCGTGGTGCCACATTTAGTGGTAATTTATGGGATGCCTGCGCAAATAAGTTCCATTGCAAAGGCGTTGATTTGGTATGGGATATTGCCACAAACATCCTTCATAGGCATGGCATCCTGCACATTAATACCTAGATCACTTAAGAGCAACACTGTCCAAATGAGTGTTCCAGGTAGTGGCGAGTTAATACTGGGTAGGACTGAGAACTATGAATTAAGCATCATCATACCTTACGATAAGGTTGGGCTTGTACTTGAGGGTTTGAAGAACGTTAGGAGGATACACCCATACCCATTGGCCAAGTTTTCACTTTATGAGCCGAAGGTCCCCAGTTGGTATCGGGTACTTACTCATGATTATTATGAGGAAAGGAAGAATGGGTAGGTTTCATCATTTTAAATAGTTATAAATTATCAATACATATTAGTCATATAATTAATGGGGTAATACTTAAAAATTAATTAGGAATTTTTACTTTATGGCGGTAAATCAAAGGTTCTATTCCCTAGATAGGATAAGGAGAATGGCTATGGAGGCTGCGGAAAACCCCGCCCGATTCTGGGCAGATAAGGCTGAGTACCTAACGTGGTTTGAGAAACCGAAATCTGTTCTCGAGGGTAAGGCACCGGATGTTTACTGGTTTAGGGGCGGTCTCCTGAACATTAGTTATAATGCCATTGATAGGCACCTACCCGTCCTCGCCAATAAGGTGGCGTTTTACTATGAGAACGAGAGAGGTGATAGTAAGGTCATTAGTTATTGGGACCTATACCGCGAGGTCAATAGGGCAGCATACGTACTTAGGGAACTAGGTGTCAAGAAGGGTGATACTGTATCCATGATGATGCCAAGCATACCCGAGGCTGTGTATTTCGGACTAGCTGCACATAGGCTTGGTGCTACCCTGGTTATACACTATGCAGGACTTAGCGAGGAAACCCTAGCATATAGGCTGCAGGATTGTGGGTCAAAGATCTTCGTAGTCGCATCCAAGGGGTTTAGGGCAGGTGAGGAGGTTAGGATGAAGGACTTAGTTGATAGAACCCTGGAGAAGTACCAAACACCCATTGAGAAGGTTCTGGTGGTATCCAGGGGCTTCTCGGACTTCAATATTAAGCAGGGTAGGGACTTGGTTTATGAGGACATAGCGCCCAAGGGCAAGGTGTATATTGAGCCCACCCCAGTTGAGGCTAATGAGCCAGGCACCATCTATTATACCTCGGGTACGACAGGTAGGCCGAAAGGTTTGATGCAGAGTAATGGCGGTTACATAATTGGTCTCAACTGGACGTTTAGGGCACTATTTAGTCCAAGGGATGATGATGTCTGGTGGACAATTTCCGAACTAGGCTGGCCCGTGTGGCCCATGGCTAACCTATACACGATACCCGTGATGGGCTTGACAGGGTTGTTATTCGAGGGATTTGTTGGATATAGGAGGGATTTGTTTGGGAGGATCATTGAGAAGTACGGTGTATCACTAATATGGAGTAGCACGACCACGCTGTACACGATTAGGAGTATTGGCGAGGACGCACTAAAGGGCGACCTGTCCAGGCTTAGAATTATACTGAATACAGGTGAGACGTTGAACCCTGGTGTTGCCCAGTGGTATATTGAGCAGTTGCCCAACACAATGATAGCCGATGCCTATTGGATGACTGAGCACCTAATACCAATAGCAGCGACACCCTACGGGCTTGGTGAGATACCATATAAGCTCGGCTCAGCCGGAATACAATTCCCAGGTTCTAGGTGGTTGGTGGTTGACGATGACGGTAACCCATTACCACCGGGTCAAAGGGGTTATATCGTAATTTCAATACCAAACCCAGCAATGGCCAAGATGTGGAATGACCCGGGTCACGAGAGGTTAATCAAGACCTACTGGTCCAGATTCCCAGGGTACTTCTACACCGGTGACTACGGTTTTTACGACTCTGACGGCTATCTATACGTGCTGGGTAGGGCTGACGATATATTGAGTGTTGGTGGTGAGAGGTATGGGACCATGGATATAGAGGGTGTGTTGGCTAGGCATAAGGCTGTGGCCGAGGCTGCCGTGGTAGGTTCACCAATACAGGGCGGTGGTGGCGAGAAAATACTGGCCTTCGTGGTACTTAAGTCCGGCGTAACACCCTCGGAAGCCCTGATTAATGATATCAAGGAGTTCGCGAGGGCATCAGGCGTTAGGGTTGATGATGTGATAATAGTCAGGAGACTCCCGAAGACCAAGTCCGGCAAGATAATGAGAAGGCTCCTGAGGGCTCTCGTGAGGAACGAGTCCTATGGCGACATATCCACGTTAGATGACGTCAGAACACTCGATGACATAAAGACCGCGCTTAAGGAGAAGGGCTACATCACGTGATCCCGATGCCCCTGAAACACCTCACCTATGATTACAATAACCCTGTAGATGCCCTAGCCGAGTACTCGAGAAGCCATGGTAACCGCATGTTCATCGTCGACGAGAGTGGTAGATCAATGACCTATGGCGATTTCTACGACTACGCCACGAGACTCGCCAACGCATTGGACAGGTTGGGTGTGGGGTATAGTGACAGGGTTGGTATTGTAATGAGCAACAGCATTGAGTCAGCAGCATCACTGTTCGCGGTATGGTTCCTGGGAGCAGCCGCCGTACTCATAGACCCGCTAACCATATCGGAGGACCTGGACTACCAACTAACCGACTCATCGCCTAAGGTCGTAATCGCCGATAAGGCGGTAATCGAGAGGGAGGGCAATGTATTATCGAAATTCAAGGTAATAGGCGTTGGTGTCTCAGGTGAGGGCATACTTAACTTAAGCGATTTAATCAGCACATCCACAGCAGGGCTCAAACCCATGAGTGTTAAGGGCGACGATGTGGGTCTCATCTATTACTACGCGGGGATTGCGGGTAGGACAATGCAGGTATGGCACAAGTACGCAAGCCTATACTCTGGCCCATACGCCTTCGGCGAAGCTATAGGACTAGGTAATAACGACGTGGTGCTCGTCGTGGCCCAACTATCCCACATACTAGGCCTAACGGAATTCCTCTCGGCACTTGTCAGGGGTTCCCGAGCCATCATCGTGAGGCATTTCGACACTAACGACACGCCAGGTGTGATCAGGAAGTACGGCGTCACAGTCTTCGCAGGCGTCCCGCTCATGTTCGATCAATTACTAAACAATAAAAACCTGGATCCAAGGGATCTATCATCACTCAGGATAGCACTGTCGGCAGCTGCGCCTTTGGCGCCATCCACGCAGTTGGGCTTCTACCAAAAATTCAACGTGCCCTTAGTCCAATTCTACGGCCTCACAGAGGCCTTCGTACTGACACTACAACCATTGCAGTACAAGGATGTAACGGGCACTGTGGGCACGGCAATACCAGATGTCGAACTGAAAATAGTCGATCCCCAAAACCCAGCCAGGGAACTTAAGACCGGTGAAGTCGGTGAACTAGCCGTTAGGGCACCGTGGGTCATGAAGGGCTACTCAGACCCTGAGGACACAAAGAAGGTCTTCTACGGCGATTGGCTACTGACCGGCGATTTAATGGTGATAGACGAGAGAGGACTACTTTACTTCAGGGGTGTTAAGAAGAGGATGATTAAGTACAAGGGTTACCCAATATTCCCAAGGGACCTCGAGATAATATTAATGAAACACCCAGCAGTCAAGGAGACCCTCGTAACAGGCGAGCAGTCTGAGGACTCATCCATAGGGCAAATACCGGTGGCATATGTCGTGGTTAAGGACGAGTACAGAGGCAAGGTTTCAGAGAAGGAGTTGATAGATTTTGTGAATTCCAAGGTTGCCTTTTACAAGAAACTTAGAAAGGTGTATCTCGTAGATAAATTACCCATTAAATAGTCTCTTACATCTGCAACAAGAGTTGGAGATAATTAAAAATCATGTATTTGCCCTCCATATAATACTACCTATATCACCTGGGACTTTATACCCAGGTAACTTCTCAAGTCTCTCCTTAAACTCGGGACTTCTTAATAGGTTTAGCAATGCCTTGACACTATCCTTATCCAGCCTATCAATGGGTATGGCAAAGTCGTAACTCTCCCAACCCAATGGTATGAAGTCTAGACCATACATTGCCGCCGCAGCCCTAATGCCAACACCAGCATCAGCCTTGCCCTGCGCCACCGCGGCAGCGACCGCCGTATGAGTCTTTACCTCGTAGTAGTAACCGTTGATTCTCTTGACTAGGTCTTCGAATTTAACGCCCATTCTAGAGGCCACCTCCTTCAGTTTTATATCGAGTAGAAACCTGGTTCCCGCGCCCTTATTCCTATTCACGATTTTAACATCACCCTTGAGTAGGTCCTCGATACTGTTGACATTCTTTGGGTTGCCCCTGGGGACTATCAAGCCCTGTTCCCTCATGTAGCCCCTAACCAGCACGGCATTCCTAATGTCGTACTTGACCATGTACGGTATGTTGTACTGACCAGTTTCCTCATCTACTAGGTGCAAGCCAGCCACATCAGCCTCGCCTCGCTTAACCGCGTATAACCCACCCATGGAGCCTACGTTAATAACCCTGGCCCTTACGAAGCCGGGTAGCATGGGTATCAGTAGGTCTAGGCCGATGTCGTGGGAGCCTATTATGTATAGGTTCGATGGCATGTACTGGTGCGTGAACAGTGTCACCTCAACCTCATCTCCACTATCCAGGTACTCAACGGTCTCTGGGATCATTATGTAACCGTCGGCGTAGGCCAGCGTACTTATTGCCCCGGACTCGGCGGGTAATGGGTAGGCCACTATGCCGCGGCCTATATCCACAAGCCCCACTGGGTAGAGCGCCCTCCTGCCCTTGGCGCCCTCGGCCCTAATCGCCAACCTAGCCCTTATCCTCGTCTCATCAACACTGGTGCATAGCATTTTGGCTAGTATTGGTTTGACTATTATGTTGAATATCATTAATGCAGAGCTTGGGTAGCCGGGCAGGCCAACCACCAACTTACCATCTCTGGAGACAGCAACCACCGTAGGTTTGCCTGGCTTGACCTTAAGCCCATGTATTATTATTCCAGGTGGCCCTATCTCATCAAGTACGCGATACGTTAAGTCAGCAAGTCCAGCCGATGTGCCTCCCGAGAGGAGTACTAGATCGCTTACGCTTAATGCCTTAGTTATGGTGTTCCTCATCTCGTTGATGTTATCCCCAACTATACCCATGATCACAGGTTCAGCGCCCATAGACCTAACAGCGTGAGATATGGTGTACGTGTTTATATCGTAAATCTTGCCCGGACTTAGGGTTCCGCCGGGGCTCACGAGTTCGTTGCCCGTGGATATTATCGCCACCTTAGGTCTCCTGAAGACCTCGATCTCGCGAAGCCCAACCGCAGCTAATAAACCAACCTCCCTCTCCCTAATCACCGTGCACTTCCTGAGTACTAGCTCGCCCATCATAACGTCAGAACCTGCTGACATCACGTTCTCCCCAGGGGTAACTGATCGATACACCAACAACTCATCGCCAGCCCTCTTCGTATACTCAACCATAACCACGGCATTGGCGCCGGGCGGTAATGGAGCTCCCGTGGCTATTTCGGCAGTTTCGCCAGGGTTAATCCTGGGAAGCCTCTCGGCTCCAGTCTCGATATTACCAGCAACCCTCAACTTGATTGGATTAAGTTCATCGGCGCCAAATGTGTCCTCAGCCCTAACAGCAAAACCATCCATTGTGGATCTATCGAACGGTGGTACATCAATCCTCGAGTAAATGTCCGAAGCCAGGACTCTACCATAACTATCCTCAATCTTGATAATTTCAATACCCACCGGCTCAATCTTCACGGTACTAAAGATCTTGCTTAACGCATCCTCGGGTGTTAATAATTCATGGAAGATAACCCTCTTACCTGCCTCAGACATCATCACCCATGTATCATCAATGCTTAAATGCATTTTTAGTTAGGGAAGTGCGGTTCCCTGTGAGATTAATATTTAAGTTCCTAAACCACACTGGTCAATGATGAGTAGGTTAGGGAAGAATTGGCTTACACTTATGCTTACATTTTCAGCAATAGGTCTCTTCGCATCATCAGTGGTTATTTATACATATTATTATTTACATAAACTACCACCACTTTGTACTCAGTTTAAGTCACCATTTCCTGGAGTGACCATTGATTGCGAAAGAGTTCTCTCGAGCAAGTACTCAGACATAGGTGGTGTCCCCCTTGACCTACTGGCTGCTGTGTGGTTCGTAATAAACATAGCCCTGGTAATAACTTACGATTTTGGCCCTGGACGCATAGCCAATGTTGCACTTAGTACGCTCTTTTATTGGAGGTTCCTTGGTATAGTCGTGGTTCCCTACTTGATATATGTCGAGACTTACCTACTCCATGCCCTATGTATTTATTGTACAGTAATGCACATAATGATAATAATAGACTTCACCATAATAACGCTTTACTTCACGAAATTTAAACGTATTAATGTCCAGAACCCCGGTGGGAATTAGTGGTAATTAGAGCTCATTGGTATGAGGGGAATAGGGTATTTGCTTGAGCTCCGTCTAAGAGGTCCACGAGGCTTTTGAAGGAGTAGGTGGGTTTTATGCCTGATAGATCTAAACCCCACACGTCCCTTACGTAATTTAGCCTATTCTCCCAATCGCCAATGAACACGGTTACTAAGCCACACATTAATGGGTAGTACACATCAAATAATGGGTTGTCTCCAATCATGACTCGACCATCCCTAAAGAATTCACAGCAGTTCTTCGGGCACCCTATTAAGTCAGGAGTTCTTATACCATCTATGTATTGTGAAAACCCCAGTTCCTTAATGACGATTGATTGATACTTATATAAGCCATTGGTTGCTATGATAATTCTATGACCTAAATCCTTCATTGTCTCTAAGAGATCATATGCGCCATCGTACGGTTTAAACCCGTGCACGTAATTCACCAGGAACTCATTAATATCTATGCTCACTGATGCACCGAATCTATGAGCCACCTCAGTGAATATGTAGTCCCAATCGAAGGCTTTAATGCTGAATCCACGTAATAAGGATTTGTTCAATTCTTTAGCGGCCCCATATATAACGACCCAGTCAACGCCAACCCTCTCAGCAATGTACCTACTCGCGTCTTGAAATACGGGATCCCAGGCGTTAAGTGGTAGTAATGTGCCATCGAGGTCTATCAGGACGAGCACTGGAGTTAGTGCCAGGTCTAGGTTCTTAAAGCATTATGATTATGTCTGGGCCAGAACTCTGGTTTCAGTATGTTTCACGTGGAAGCATCGTGATTTCCAGGGAGATTTCCTTATTAGAGGATTAATTTATGGTCTGGGTGATGGGTATGGGAAGTAGAACAATAATAAATATGGAGGTAATAACGCTAACAATAGCACTGTCGCTAACGTTAGTGCTGGCCGTGGTGATGGTTGCGAAGCCCATAATGGCCTCAGGTACGGGTAACCTCACGAACTCGACCGTGCCAACCGTGGGCACGAACTCCACGACAACCACAACAAATACTACAGTAACTAATGCAACATGCACACCCGGATTACTAACTGCCATACAAGCCAACCTGTACATTGACGACATGTGGCTTATGAGGGTTGGAGCCAACATGAGCAGCTTTAACGCTACCGCGTTTAACGCAACCCTTGCTAATGCCACGTTCACAGGGTTCAACATAACGAGGTTTAACGCAACGGGCTTTAACGTAACAAGCCTTGCCCTAACGCCAGCCGTTTTACAGAACATCACCAACTACTTCATTAGCAAGGGCGAGTGTCTACTAGCCCTGCAGTTCCTGGTACACCTTAGGCATTACCTAGTCCATGAGTACGTACTTGAGAAGCATGCTGAGATTCTGAATAGAACCTTAACCTACAGATTAATGCTACTGAATGAGACATTAACAAGACTTGAGGAACAAGGCCTACTAAATAGCACACAGGCAAGTGAGGTTTACTCCTTACTGTCTCAGTTAAAGCAGGCATTAATCAGTGGTAACTACTCAGAGGCCGAGGCGTTACTTAGCGAGTATAATTCCCTAATTAGTAATGTAACTGCCCAGTATTATGAGGAGCAGAAGATAGGCTTCGCAAACAGGATAAACCATGAACTCGAGCACTACATTAAGCAAATAATAAAGGGCGCAACAACGCTTAACCAAACCCTAACGCAACTAGCCATCTTAGACCATGAACTTGGCATGCTCACGAACATGACAAGTCTAAACATAACCAGCGTTAAGGAGTTACATGAGCTATTCAAAGAATTGTTAAGCATATACCCATTAATACAGGGCAACGAAACCGCCCAGGCACAATTATTACAATTGCTCAAGCACGGTAAGGGCTTCAACGACTGGCTAAACATGGTACAGCAGTTCGGTCAAGAGGCAAGTTCATGGCATATGCACGGTCACGGTAAAGGTAAGGGTGGGCAAGGTCATGGAGGTGGTATGGGCAGTCAAGGAGGAGGCGCAGGTGGAGGTATGGGTGGCCAAGGTAACGGTGGTAATGGTCGAGGTAATGGTGGTCAATAATGTATTAATTACTATATAGAGTAGGGTAATTAGAATAATAAAGACCGTTTAAAATTAAACCTCTTTTCAATTTTACGGAATTTCTTTATCGTTCTATTTCTCTTCTTTTTATAAGGAGAATTAGCAAGGTTTTTAAGTCCTCAATATAATTGTTTGTGATGTTCCCTATAATTATGGTTTCAATAATGATTTATCTAATGAGTAATGGATCTTTAGTCAGTATGAACGTTACAACAACGCAAAGTGTTGCTTTGCTAAATGTTACATTACCCGTGGAACCAATAGGACCAACATTAACTGTGCAAAGCGCCAATGGTACATCAATACCTGCAATACTGATAGGTAATCACTTGATTATACCGGCGTTTAGTAATGGCACATTCATAATAAAGTACGTACCCCTAATTACACAAACACCAAGTGGCTATTTGGCGATGAACGTGTCATCTCCATACGTGGTAAATCTCTTTATAGGAAACAGTATATTACTGACTCACTTGCCCATTAATTTAATAGTGAATTTCACGAGGGTTAGCAACGGCATAATACTCCAACTAGCGCCTGGAAACTATACAATAGGCTTTGTACCAGAAACACCAACAACAGGCGTAGCAACCACCAACACAACAACTACCATAGCAAGAACAACGAATACGACCAAAACATCAACTCAATCAACGAGTAACCGAACATCGCCAAAGGTAACGAAGACAACCCCATCAATCCCACAATATGTATATTACGTAGTACCTACCGTAATCATAGCAGCGATTGCGTTATTAATATACGTGTTCATAATCAGACACAGAGGTCCTGAGGTAAACCCCATAATAGTCGAAGGTCTAAACCCAACTGATAAGGAGGTCATAAAGGCATTGATGGAGATGGGTGGTGAGGCCTACCAGGCTGATCTACAGAGGAAGCTGAATATGCCCAAGGCAACGCTTTGGAGGGCCATTAAGAGGTTGGAGTCGGCAGGTTATGTACAAGTGGTTAAGGAGGGCCGGATGAATAAAATTAAGCTAATTAAAAACTGATTTCCTCCCTGTCTGCATTTATTATAGGTAGCACCGCTGTTTTTATTAGGGTTTGATTAATCGTTGCTCATTATCAATACTCCACGGATGTTGCGTAACCTTAATTCGTCAAGTGCCTCGGTCGCCAATTTCATGGCGACCCTACCCCTGCCAGCTATACCAACTCCAATCCTGACATTTAATAGGTTCGCTAATGGTTCCAGTTCTCCCTCCTTAATTGATGGTGGTATTATTGAGACGATGTTATCACCGCCTAGGTATAGTGTCAAGCCGCCGTACGATGCTAGGTAAAGCCTTATCTGATTAACCACATTCCATACGTGCTCGTAAAGTAGGTAGCTCGAGGTCTCCTCGGTATTTGTCGTTGAGTCTATAAGGTCTATGTGGGCAATACTTACCAACCCATCATCAGTATTACCAACCAGGTTCTCCCAAGGCTTTGCCTTTAGTGCCAACTTAAATGCTTCCCTCTCTGCCATCCTCGGTTCACTATGGGCAGATGTGCCACTGGATAGAGGGACAGGTGCGTAATCACCGAGCTCCTTAATTATACCAGTCAATTCATTTTCACTAATCCCATTCGTTATGGCTAGTAGGTAATCATACCTAAATGGATGAGCCCATGCATTAACCCTGGAAAATGCATTGACTAGCCTGTCATGCAACCTAGCCTGCACGCTCTGTATTACATGCTCCCTATCTGGACCCAAGCCCTCTGTCCACTCCCTATACCCCACCAGCCTTATTATCGTTATTTGAACCAAAGGTTTAGCACCGATGACGTACTTAAACTATTAGTTTAAAAACATAACCCCGCACTAAGGAACTAATGCATTTACTCGAAGTCCTATTTATTTAGGTATACTACTCAAAATTCGATTTCGTTTCCTAATGACGGCAATGCTTAAAATATGAGCGGGGTAATGCTATATGGTGCATAATGAGTCTGAAGGTCATAACATTTGATGCTTACAATACGTTGATCAACTATGGTAAGGAATTGATAGAGGAAATAACTAGCAACATAACCAAGTACCTGAAGTCCATAGGTATAGAGGCCAGTTTCGAGCATGTGTATGAGGCTTACGTAGGTTTGGATAGGGAGATTAGGCTTAGGAGGGTTACGGAGATGGTTTATGTGCCACCTATGGATAACGTAAGGACATTCCTAGAGAGATTGATGCACAGGTACGGTGTAGAATTAAATGAGAGAATGGTGATGGACGTCGCCAACATAATATCAAATACATTACTTGAATCAAAGAATGCAAAGCCAGGCGAGGATGCGCAATACGTGCTTATGGAGATGAAGGATGACGGATACAGGGTTGGTGTCGTTTCGAACGTGATATTCTGGAGCAGTTCGGTAACAAGGAGGTTACTTGATAAGTACGGACTTAGTAAGTACATTGATGTACAAGTCTACGCGGATGAGGTTGGCAAGGCCAAGCCGCATCCGGCAATTTTTGAGCGTGCGTACTCACTGCTTACGCATGATATGGAACCAGACATCGCGATACACGTGGGCGATGGATTCAAGGAGGACCTACTTGGGTCAGTTCTTGATGATATAATTGGCGTGTTCATCGATAGGGAGGGCAAGTTCGTGATTAGTGGCAGCCCTGCCGAGTTCATTAAGTGTAGGGCCTATGGGGTTAGAAGATTGAAGGAGGTCCTATTAATACCGCATTTAGTTTCATCCTGCTCAATATGACAAAACGAGCGGTAGGTCTTGTTGTGGGTTGTTTTTGTTCGTGTTGAAATACCAGGAAGAAAATATTTTATTCTCCTAAGGCTTGAATGATAGGTGTGGTGACTGCGTTTAAGTGCATGCCGAATTGTGGTTACTGCTGCACAATATCGCCGGTGACGGTATTTCCACACGAGATGCTGATACTCAGTAAGTTAGCTGAGAGGCTTGATGTTAAGGATTTAACGTTCAAGCCTGGTTACGTAGTGACGGATGTTAAGGGTGGTGTTAGGATCGCGCTGTCATATTTAATGCAACTGAATGAAAAGGGTATGTGTCCATTCCTCAATCCCGACGATAAGACATGTATGGTTCACTCACTGTATAAACCACTGACCTGCCGATCATTCCCATACCTACCCAGAGTTATTAGGTATGTAATCGATCCGGAGCTAAAAATCGTGGATTTCACGGTGGAGTTTGTGGTATCGAGTCTATGCCCAGTGATAAGGAATAATTACACACCGGATGATCTCGAGACCATAGCGCGTAACGTGAAGATAGCCATTAAGGCAATGCCTAAGGAGGTCGATGCCGCCCAGGAGGCAATTAGGGTTAGGAAGATTTATGCCGATGCATTAACAGCACTGTGGAGAGCTGGTTATGCTGAGCTGAGGAGCAATAGTAGCGATAGTACTAATTGGCCCATAGTGAATGCCTTCGAGTACATTAGGCAATTCATTCCACAGCTAACGCTTGATCAATTTGACCCAAGTATTAGGAGAATTTTGAGGGAGGTTGAGGACTAGGTTCACTACCCGATATCGGTTTAGAGAAAGATTTATATAACATCAAGGTCTCTGGGCTAGTGAGCGATAATCATGGAGTCCGCAATTAAGGCAATTAATTTGACAAAACGTTATGGAAATTTCACCGCAGTGGATCATATAAACTTCGAAGTTTATTATGGCGAGATATTCGGTTTCCTAGGTCCTAATGGCGCTGGTAAGACTACCACGATAAAGATGTTGACTACGGTTACTAGGCCTAGTGAGGGTACGGCTGTGGTCAATGGTTATGATGTTATTAAGCAACCGGCTAAGGTTAGGGAGAGTATTGGTGTTGTTCCTCAGGAGTATACGGCTGATGAGGATTTAACTGGTTGGGAAAACCTAATGCTGATAGCGGCTCTTTATGGGATACCGAAGAGTGAGGCTAGGGAGAGGGCTGTTGAATTACTTGATATGGTTGAGTTATCATATGCGGCTGATAGGAAGGTTGAGACGTACTCGGGAGGTATGAGGAGGAGGTTGGAGATAGCCATGGGTTTGATAAATAGGCCGGCGATACTTTTCCTTGATGAACCAACCCTGGGTCTTGATGCCCAGACTAGGGCGGCTATTTGGGAGTACGTGTATAGGTTGAGGAGGCAGTTTGGCACTACAATCTTCATGACGACACATTACCTGGAGGAGGCTGATCAATATGCTGAGCGTATTGCTATCATTGATCACGGGAAAATATTAGCCATAGGCACGCCTAAGGAGCTTAAGGAGAAGGTTGGTGGTGATGTGATAACGATAGAGGTGAATGGTGATGTTAATGTGGCTAGGAAGGTTATTGAGGGTATTGATGGCGTTTCTGGGGTTACGGTGGTTGGTAATACAATAAGGTTTAAGGTTAGGAATGGAAACACTGCGGCGCCAGTAATACTTGAGTCACTTAATAAATTGAGCATAAGGGCCACCAGTATAACGATAAAGGAACCAACAATGGATGAGGTATTCCTTGAGTATACAGGCAGGAGGTTAAGGGATGAGGAGAGTAGTGGTGAGGAGTTCATGAGATTTAGAAGAACAATATCAAGGGCCAGGAGGTGATGCGCATGGAGTCCAGACTACATCCACTTCATGGCTTATGGTCATTAACAAATAGGGAGTTAGCCAAGTGGTACAAGGTACCGGTCATTTTAATAATCTCACTTATCCAACCTATCGTTTGGTTGGCATTCTTCGGAAAGTCAATGAACTTCGCATCCATGTTCACAAGTGGACTAAACATACCTGGACTAAACGTACCTAAGCAGATAATTGATGAAATTGCATCGGAAGTTCTTAAGGCTAATTTTGGGACCACTGATTACTTCTCATTCCTTGCTGTTGGTATGCTCTCATTCATAACATTGTTTACGTCATTACAGAGTGGTATGAGTATTGTTTGGGATAGGAGGTTGGGTGTGCTTAGTAAGTTGTTAACTACGCCAGTGCCTAGGGGCAATATTGTGATGGCTAAGGTACTTAACTCAATGATTAGGTCCCTAGTTCAAGCAAGCATAGTCCTAGTAATAGCCATACTACTTGGGATGAAACTAAACCCAAGCCTCACCCCACTCGATGTGGTGGGCGCCTACGCAGCACTGGCCTTGATGTCCATGGGGTTCGCGTCACTCTTTGTAACGCTAGCCCTAAGATCAACCTCCTGGGAATCGCAAATGGCGATAATGAACCTACTAAACATGCCCCTAATGTTCGCAAGCAACTCATTCTACCCAGTGAAGTCAATGCCATGGTGGTTAAAGCCTATTGCCTACATTAACCCATTAACCTATGTAAATGACATAAATAGGCAGTTATTGCTCGGTGTTGCGGGGCATAGTCTCCTACTTGACTTCACATACCTATTAATCTTCGCCATAATATTTTCAGCGCTTGGCATTACATTATCCTGGAGGTTCCTGTCTGAATCATGAAATGCACTTTTTAACTGAATATAACTAAATAAGTGATTTAGCCACGTGAGTATATGCCCATGTACTCGGCCGTACCGATTATGTTACTCCTTATTATCCTCAAAACCTCATCCTTACTCGCCCTCTGCTTTATGTTAGGTACGGTATTCAGTGCATATAACCTAAAGAAGTACCTGTGTGGCTTGTGTCCGCGTGGTGGGCAGGGACCACCATAACCAACCCTACCAAAGTCGTTTACACCCTGAACTCCTATACCTTCAACCGTGGGTGTCTTGGGTACATTCTCGGGTAATTCACCCCTATCGGGCGGTATGTTATAGAGTACCCAATGTGTGAACACGCCCATTGGTGCATCGGGATCCTCCATAATTAACACAAGCGATTTTGTACCAGTGGGGGTACCTGACCACTGTAGTGGTGGGCTTACATCGACATCATCACACGTGTATTTCTTCGGGATTCTCTCGCCATATTTGAAGGCGGGGCTTACTAGTGAGAAGGGCATCACTATTATTGGTGGGAAACCAAGTATTAAAGGGTTATTACCAGTGTATTGTACCGAGGCGGTACAACACCACTTCAATAGAACTTGTGAGATAATGAATATAAATACTTAGTCGGTAGATATATAGATTTAATATGGTCAGGGTGAAGTTACAGAGTAGGGATCGATACGAAGGCATCCTAAATGCACCCCATAGGGCCTTCTTGAGATCAATTGGGTTTAACGATGAGGATATTGGTAAGCCCCTCATAGCGGTGGTTGCTGCCTGGAGTGAGGCTGGTCCCTGTAACATACATACCCTGGCGTTGGCTAATCACGTTAAGGAGGGTGTTAGGAGGGGTGGTGGTTCTCCATTGACCGTGCCCACAATAGTTGTTAATGATAATATAGGTATGGGTACGGAGGGCATGAGGTATAGCCTGGTGAGTAGGGAGGTCATTGCTGATTCAATAGAGGCCCAGATAAATGCCCATGCATTTGATGGCTTCGTTGGGATAGGTGGTTGCGATAAGACAGAGCCTGGAATACTAATGGCCATGGCTAGGCTAAATATACCAGCTGTTTACCTGTATGGGGGTACGGCGGAGCCCGGGTTTTATGGTAACATGAAGCTAACGATAGAGGATGTTCACGAGGCAGTTGGTGCCTACTTAGCGGGTAAGATAACGGAGGATGAGTTATACGAGATAGAGAGGAGGGTGCACCCAACCTATGGCACCTGCGCGGGTATGTTCACGGCAAACACCATGGCAGCAATCGCAGAGGCATTGGGCATGGCACTACCAGGTAGCGCATCCCCACCAGCAACATCAGCCAGGAGAATCATGTACGCTGTTGAGAGTGGTGTTGCATTGATGAATGCTATGGAGCTTGGCATCAAGCCTAGGGATGTGATGACTTACGAAGCATTTGAGAATGCGATAACGGTGCTCATGGCGATGGGTGGATCAACCAATGCAATACTTCACCTATTGGCTATTGCCTATGAGGTTGGTGTTAAGCTCACGCTAGATGATTTCGACAGAATATCCCGCAGAACACCCTACATAGCTAGTCTAAGACCAGGTGGTGATTACGTTATGGCTGATCTCGACGCAGTTGGTGGCGTTCCATTAATCATGCTTAAGTTGCTAAAGGCTGGTTTACTAAATGGTAAGGCTCTCACCATAACAGGTAAAACCGTTGAGGAAAATCTTAGGGATTACAAATTCCCAAATGTACCTCACGACCACATAGTTAAGGATGTGAATAATCCGATAAAGCCCTGGGGCGGCATTAGGATACTTAAGGGCTCATTGGCGCCTGAGGGCGCTGTTATAAAGATAGCCGCAACAAATCTGTTTAAATTTGAGGGCAGGGCTAGACCATTCAATAGTGAGGAGGAGGCTTTTCAAGCGATTAGGCACGGTGAGATTAAGCCTGGCGATGTTGTTGTGATTAGGTATGAGGGTCCAAGGGGTGGTCCGGGCATGCCTGAGATGCTTAGGGTTACTGCTGCCATTGTTGGTGCTGGTTTGGGTTCTGACGTTGCCCTGGTCACAGACGGCAGGTTCAGCGGCGCAACAAGGGGCCTAATGGTCGGTCACGTAGCACCAGAGGCAGCAGCAGGAGGACCAATAGCAATCGTAGAAGACGGAGATAAAATACTAATCGATGTTGAGAATGCACGCCTTGAGTTACTGATTTCTGAGGATGAAATTAAGAGGAGGTTAAAGAATTGGCAACCACCACCGCCGAGATACACAAGGGGTTTATTGGCTAAATACGCCTCACTTGTTACCTCAGCGGCGATGGGTGCTGTAACATTGCCTAAGTCTCCCTAATTAACTGCGTTATCACCTTTTCAACGCCCTCACTCTTCAAAACCCAGTGGTTTAGTTTCATCACCACCTTTATTACGTCGTCGCCATCATCAAGCCTGATGGTGCCTAGGTACGCAAGCTGTTTATTGAATCTTAAGTATAGTTTCCCATTTTCAAACCTACTTCCTAGACTTACGAGTATTATTTCCCTATCGAGTTGATCTATTGATGAGAGTATGTACTTAGCAACGAATGGTGATTCCTCACCCTTGAATTGAACCTTTATTGTCTTTATATCATTACCAAAGTGGCCCTGGCCCTCGTTAGTTATTATTTTAACTCCATCTCTTATTTGGGGAGGGACTAGATTCAACAGAGCCCTTACGACTTTAAGCTCGTTCTCTGTTGCATGCACATGTGTGCTTAATTCCACGTTCTCTACAATATTCATGGTTAATAAATAGTGACTAACCCCACTTAATAATCCTTAGTGAGTATGATTTTTGGCACCTTACAATGCGTGGTGCGTCTTAACTCCTCCAATTGAGTCTCATCAATATTTCCCGACCAGGACTCGGTCACCATGTACATATCCTCATCCTTAACGCCTCTAGTCATGGCGCACATGTGTAACGCACACACCTTAACATAGACATACTTAGCATTAAGCCTAATCCTTAAATCGTTAGCTAGTTTGCTGGTGAACCTTTCCTGGAGTGTTGGCCTAGCTGCTAGCCACTTAACGTACCTAGCCACCTTACTCAATCCAGGGACTTCGCTATTGAGTGGTTCATATATCACAGTGGCTGTGCCTATTATTGGTAGTAGGTGGTGTTCGCATATGGACGTGAACCTAATGTCGTTAATGCTTATACGACCAACATACTCAACGCCCTCCATTGGGAATAACTTAACCTCAGGCGCGGGTTCTCTTAAACTACGCGTTAACTCCAGCAATGCGTTCACAAACCTCCTAGGCGTCTCTCTTAACCCTGGTCTCTTGGGATCTTCACCTAAAAACCTAAGGAGGTTCCTAATATTTTCCTCAATCTCAGAATAATCATAAACGTACTTGTCGACCACAGGGAATATCCATTAAGTATATCTATTTAAAAAGGTTTAGTGTGATTAATGAAAATAAATTCGCTTGGGAAGGAATTAGGTCCTTAGGTAATGGTAAGAATCATTAGGGTAAGGACTGTTCACAACTGAGCGTTCTTAATGTAGTTTCCTAATGATAAACGTGATGAGTAATACGGCAATCGAGACACCTAGGACTACTAGGTAAATTAAGTGATTAGGTATTGCGGTCACCATACTAACTCCGTGACTAGTAGTTTTATTGCCCTGCACCGCTGTTTCGTTAAGTAATTGCAGTAGGTATTGGGTGTTTACTATGGAGGGCATCTCCACTATGAACGTCTCTTCAATGGTTACGTCAATACTCACATTGGTATTGTTAATCCGTAAGTAACCTAGGTATTGGTTGGCGAGCGCGTTTAGCACGGACATCCTAACCTCATCCTCCAACATCATACCCCTAAGTTCTCCCTCGTAATTACTTATTTGCATGAGGTAAGACATAGCCCTTGCTTGGTATGATGCCATACCCAGGTACGTGCTTAGTAGTTGGTTCGTAAGGTTGTTCAACTCGTTATGTAATAGGTATAGATTCTTCGATATGCTGATTATCAACGCCTCACTCTCGTTTGCTGCATATATAGCGTAATTTAATCCTTCCACAGCCTGGTTAACCTGAACCTGTGTAGAGCTTATCTCACTCTGTACCTCACCGAGGTTGTTGTATACCTGGTTGAGCGTTATTATTAAATTCTCGACCTGATTTATCGCATTTATTGTGTTATTTATCTCAGCATCTAGGGTACTATTGTTCGTGAATTTCTCGATCTGTAATAGGTCATTTTTTAACGTATTTAACGCGTTGATGTAGCTCTGCTCATTACTAACAATGGGGTTTAATGAGCTCCTTAATTGCGATATTACATTTGCCTCGGTACCGAGCACCTGGTCTCCCGCCGTGAGTGCTACCTTTAACTCAATTAATTGGGCTTGGAGTAGGCTTTCCACCAATAGTGTTGAGTTTATTAAGTAGGCTGAGGCACCAAGCACGTTGGATGTTTGATTGAGTAATGCGATTAGCTGTAGGAATTGAGCCGTATAGTTATTGGCTGTGGAGGACGCATTAATCACCGAGCTAGATAAGGCATTTAATTGATTAATTGTCGCGTTTAACTCATCAATAGCACCTCTGAGGGAATTTATCGACTGATTTAAGTCGATACTCACCTGCACACCCACCGGATTAACTCTAATACTGTGCCAAGGTCCCAAATCCTCGACAACCATTCCCAACCCAAACGATGTATTATTGCTTGTACTAAATAACCAATAATCCACCTCATAACCTAGTATGTTTTGTGTTATTGTTGGAGTTGTGTTGTACTCGTAATAGAGTCCTGACTGTCTTGTTAGCGATATGGTGGTAATTGTGGGGAATGGGAGTAGGTTCGTTATGTTAGTGAGTAGGTTGATCTTAGTACCCACACCGCTGTTAATTATTGTCGTATTTACAAGGGTTCCATTAACGAGCACTTGGTAATCAAGCGATGCTATTGGTAATACAGTGTATATGGGCTTGAACCTAACTTCAAGGGTTTCCTCGGAATATGGCTGTAGGTTTACTACCCACGTAACCTCATTACTCGTCACGTTAGCGGTTGGTGACGTATAGAGAACGCTTGAGTATTGCGGCAACTCGATTGAGATTGTTAATGGTATTGGGTATGGCTCATTATTGTAAAGTGTTAGTGAGTATTCTATGTAATAGTTCGTAGCTTGCCCACCGGGGTTTAGGTAAGTTACGTAATTAACCACGAAGTAACCCCTCACAGCCTCATTAGCATGTGCAATACTGCTGATCGCTAATATGACTATAATCATCACCAGTAATACGCCCCTCAACCTCACAACCTTATAAGACAACCACCTTAATTAAACCTATTCACTCAACTTTCGTGTTTTCCCAGGAAATCGTTGATTGAATTCCTCCTCCTCTCCACATCCGTCACATCAAGACCAAGTCTCCGCAATCTCCTCTCCTCGATATCCAGTACCCTAAGGTAGGACTTCGCAACCACGACAGGGTCAACACGCAACCTACTAAACTCCTCCTTAATCCTCCTCAAATCACTCTCCTCAATTATCCTACCACCCCTAAGGTAGATGATCCTACCACCAATGGAGGCAACCTCCATATTGTGGGTGGCTATTATGAACGTGATGCCTAAGTACCTATTTAGGAGCCGCGCGAGGTCCAGTATTAAGTATGAGCTTGCCAGGTCTATGGAGCCCGTGGGCTCATCCATCATCACGAGCGATGGGCCATTAGCCAACGCCCTCGCAATGGCAACCCTCTGTTGCTGGCCACCGCTGAGTTGGTTGGGCCTCTTATTTGCCACTTCAGGAATGCCCACAAGATCGAGAAGCAGTCTTGCCTTTTCCATAGCCTCCTCCCTCGTGTACCTACCTGTCAATAACATGGGCAGCATTACATTCTCAAGAGCTGTGAGTTGAGAGACTAGGTTATACTGTTGAAACACGAAGCCTAACCTCTCTAGCCTAAACCTTGATAGGTAATTCTCATCCTTGTCCGTAACATCGACACCATCAATAATAACCCTACCACTAGTTGGTCTATCTAGTGTACCTATTATGTTCATGAGTGTTGTCTTACCTGAACCACTTGGGCCCATTACTATCACCACCTCCCCGGCCTTAATTGCCATGTTTATTCCTATCAATGCATCAACATAAACATCACCACTCAAGTAATACCTCTTACCAACATCAACCAGCCTAACCACCTCCTCATTACTAATCACAAAGAATGATATTTAACCCAATTAAAATGCCTTATTCAATGTAATGAATACTCGAAGAGCCAAATCCATTGCGGTGATTATAGCGTGGCTTCTTGTGATGACTTACCTGGCTTACTACTCGGGACGTGTTTTCGGTGTATTGACCTATGACGAGACACAACTCATGCCCAGCAACATAGAGCCCATAATCGTGAGTAACATTGTTAATAGGTACATTGGTTCTTCTAACGAGACCACATTAATCGTTGTTATTAAACTAAATGGGTCTGATAGTATATGGAGCAGGTTGGGTTATGTAGGTAATGTTGTGGATTCAATAGATGCACCAAATATTTCAGTGGTTAACCTAGTTACGGTGTATAATGACGTTTATTCGAGGTACAATGAGAGCATAAATAACGCCACCAACGAAATCATGAGTAATGTTACGCAAAGCACCTGGAGCCTATACTGGTCATTGAATAACCAATGCCGTGCAGTAATATCAATAAATAGGGAGTATTACTCGATGGTGAGTGATATTTCGAGAAAGATTGAGAACGAGCTTAATGCTACGCTGAATTATGATCAACTGCTTTATCAAGAAATCGGGAGTTACTACCTACGAAACTACCCCAACGCCTCACTGGATATGCTATTTCTATTAACTACGAGGGATTACATAAATGAGTATGGGTATAACCCCTACGTATACGAGCTTGCCAATAAAACGCTAAAGCAATTAAAGGGGCTTCTTGGCCCATCACCAACACCTTATCAATTAATTAGGGCTAACGTGACGGGATTATTATTGAATAATTATGAGGAGATTATTCGGCAGGAGTACCCAGGGCTTTACTCAATAAGCAATGTCACAGGTTATGTGTATCAAAAGCTAATGGAGGAGGGCGTTAACGAGACAACGCTTAAACTAGCTGCATTAATCGGGCCTAACGCAAACATTAACCTACTAAGGCTATTGATAGCCCAGGAGTTCGTTAATGAAACACCAGTCCTGCTTAAACCATACATTTACCAACTTGCCTGCAATAATAACACCTCAGTGGTTATTTCAGTAATTAATGAAGTACGTAATGGCATCACCACAGTATTAATGCGGCAATACTCACCACCGAACATCCTTAACTTGCCGGATAACCTAACCCAAAAATTCCTAAATGGAATCTACACCGTAGCCTTCATAACATTACCAAACAATTACGAGGATTACGTGTACAACCTGTTGGTTAGGAAGGATTGGGTTTATCCAGTCAGTACTGGGGTTATTTTGTACGAGCTTGAGAAGATAGTTACGAGCGATGTAAACATTATTGATAAGACCACGGCAATCCTCGTATTCGTGACCATGATATCCATGCTGGGGACGCTGATAGGACCCATAGTGTCATTGACAGCCCTTGGGCTGTCATACCTCGCATCACTTGGTTTGCTGTATGGTTGGGCCGTGAATTTCAGGCTTTACTACCTAACAGTTTACATGATTGCACCCATAATATTCGGGATAGGCGTTGACTACAGCATGTTGATCCTGAGCAGGTACCTTGAGGAGAGGATTAGGGGCTTTAGTAAGGATGAGGCCTTGAGGATAACGTTAAGTAGGGTGAGGCCCACGATATTAACCAGCGCCTCAGTGGTTGGTTTCGGGCTTGGTAGCTTCGTAATATCTAGGTATGGGTATATCCAGGATATAGGTATAGGTTTCATAATAGCCGTTTTGCTCACGTTGATGGCCACAGCAATAGTACTGCCAGAGGCGATGAGACTACTTGGTGACTTGGTATTGTGGCCTATGGGTCTGAGGGCGAAGTCCGTGGAATTGAGGACGGCCTTCCTATCGAGGATGGCTAGGTTTGCTGTGAGGAGACCAAAGACGGTGTTGGTAGTATTCCTTGCAATAACCATTGTGGCACTTATATACCTGGTGACTACCATAAGCATAACCACGGACCCAGTGCAGGTCATGCCCAATACCCCAGCCAAGATCGGACTCAGCATCTTGATTAATCATTTTAGGAATTACGACTACTCCACGGCATACCTGGTGGTTTATGGGAATGAAACCAGTGCATTAGCATTACTTAAGAGTGTTGAGGGGCAGAACTATGTAATTAATGCGTTCATGTCGTACAACGGCACAAACCTTTACATAATAACGGTTACGGTTAATCAGCAATCCCTATCGGACAAGCTCATACCCATATACATAAGTCTCAGGGAGTTGGCAAACGAGATATCGAGAGAGTACGGTGTAAAGGTGCTGGTTGGCGGATCCCCATCGTATAAGTATTACTTCGTACTTGGCTTTGAGCGTGAGTACTACGGGTTGATACTCTACGTGATGATAGCAATCAATGTGGTGATACTCACGATATACATGAGGTCGGTAATGATACCCCTCAGGTTGGTGTCCACGGTACTCATGAGCATAACCTGGTCCTTAGCGCTCACGACAGCCGTGTTCCAAGGCCTCATGGGCGTGAAGACCTACTGGTTACTGCCGGTGATCCTAATCTCGCTGCTGCTTAGTGTTGGTACTGACTACGACCTCTTTATAATCAGTAGGTTCAGGGAGGAGGTGGTCAATGGTTATAGTGATGATGAGGCCATAGTCAGGGCTGTGGAATTCACGGGACCGGTAGTCACTGGGGCTGCATTGGTGTTAGCCATGGCCTTTGCATCCCTAGCTCTCTCGAGCATATACATCCTTAAGCAAGTCGCACTTGCGGTGGCGTCTTCGGTGATCATAGACTCCTTCCTCGTCAGGCCATTGTTAGTACCCGCAATAATAGTCCTACTTGGTAAATACAACTGGTGGCCATTTAACCAAAAGTAAATTAAGAGCCCTAGTTGCTACTCTCAGTCATGGGTAGTAAGTACATTGCCTACCTACCTCGGTATGTCCGCCTTGAGGATGGTAGGAGATACGGTATACCGCTGAGCATGATAATGCGTGGGTTGAGGGATAGCGTTTTTATTGTGAGGATACCGAGTGATGAGGTTGATGATGCGGCAATTGGGCTCATTAGGCGGGGGTTTAAACGAACATCGCTCGCCCTTAATAAGGGTGAACTATACAGTCTCACGAAGAGGGTTTACGAGCCATGGGAGTTACACGTGAGGATATTCAATAATGGTTATGTGGAATCCGAGATTGAGGTGGATAGGGATTATCTACAGCACCTAACCGGTCCCAGATTCAACGTGATCTATGAAGCATATGAGGCGCTTAAGGGATTCACAAGTTACAGGAGGATATGTATTAAGCCGTTGGGTGAGTGTATTAACGATGTTATTGAGAATGTAGGTATAGAATTGAGGGCGCCAAGGGTGTTAATTCCATGGAAACCCCTTGTTGCGGCAGCGTCCTCCATGCTCCTAATACCCATATTAAGTAAAGTTCAGTTGCCCAATATACTGGGCAATGGGTTTGCTGGTCAATAATATTGTCTAAAGAGCTTTCTGCTTCCTATTTTTACTGCGCAATGTTTATATTATTCAATTCCAAATTAAAATTAATGACCATTCAGGATTCCAACACGATAGTTGGAATTGCAGGTAATGCAGACACTAAGGAGATCATCAAGTACATTGAGCACATAATCTTAACGGCACTTGATGCTAAACCCAGCGACTGTTTACTTAAGAATTACGGAACAATAACAATGAACGCCATGAACTCAATCATTAAGCTATTCCCTGAATTAAATAAGGAATTGAACGCATTAGCTAGTAAATTTACGGAAATACAGGAGGCAAGTAAGAAGTTGGTTGGTATTAAGGATGCTGGTGAGTATGCAGACAATGTATTAACAATATTTTCCGTGTACAATGTTGATCCCGGGATATACGCGGTATTCGCCGCATTCCAAGCCATGGAGGTTACCAAGACCTGCGGAGATTCTGATGCGAAGTTCTTCCTCGTTAGGACATTATTAGCAGGCTCTTTGCCGTTTAATTTGTATAGGTTACTACTTGATTACTTGAGTATGGATCATAGATTCCCAATAAACTTACTTAAGGCACTGCTTGAGACAATACATTAGAACCGTAAGTTCAAAATACCTTGCTTACTCAATTCGTATTTTCATGCTAAATAAAAAATAATTAAGCTTACTATTTATCCTCATAATATTTAGAACGCTTTATTGCATGTCCTCTTTAATTCATAAAGAATAGAAAGGCATTTAAACAACCGATCACAATAGACATTGATGGAATCCAGTGTAGGTAAGGAAATCATAAACACACTTGAGGAGTTCATGGGTAGGGTTTACCCAGACGTGGTTGGTGCCCTGGTTGTCAGGCGTGATGGCTTACCTGTCGCATTTAAGGTTGGTGGTGAATTCAACGCCAAAATAGTCAGCGCCATGGTTGCCATAGCCAGAAGCACAATTGATAGGTTAGGTGCTGAACTCAATCTTGGCGAATCAGTAATAAACATAGCACAATACACGAGAAATACGCTCTTAATTACACCATTAAGCAAGGAGTTAATATTAGCAGCAATAGCAAAACCTGACCCAAACCTGGGATTAATATTAATCGAAGTGGAGAAACTAAAAGATAAATTAACAAAAATACTCGTGGAATAAAGAAAAATATGAATTTTTAAATAATTATAATTTACAGTAATTACATGAATCTAGATCATGTTGCAGACTTAGCCGATCTTGCTAATATGCCAACCCTGCCCTCAGTAACCATCTGTTCAATCTGCGATGGAGTTAAACCCTTAGTCTCTGGCATAAATAGGTAGGACCACAGGGCAACAAACAGTATTGCACCACCGAGTAGTATAAATGCGCCATCAAAACCAATCTGCTTTATCAGGATCGGCATGTAAAAGGCGGCAAAGGCTGCACCAAATCTCGAGAACATAGCAGCTAAACCCTGACCAGTGGCTCTGACCCTTGTTGGCCAGATCTCAGCCATAGCTACAGTCCACGGCCCTGGACCAAAATTCATGAAGTAATAATAGATGGTGAACAGAGTCATGACTAATGGGAATGCTAAGGATGTTGAGAACAGGCCTAGTTTATACAAGGCAAGACCAATGAACATGTCAATACCCATTAAGGTGGATCCGAGTATCGTTACAAACCTTCTTCCAAATATATCATATGTAGCTGCCGCTGTGTAGTACCCAAAGAGCGCAATTGTCCAGTAAAGGGCAGATGCAAGGAATGCCAGTTGTGGTGTTGTTAATCCTAGCCCCTTAGTTATGTATGGTGTATACAAGTTAGAGCCGTAAAATGCTATATCAGCAACGGGCCACCAAACCCATAGAAATATCGTTGTTATCCACATCTTACCCGTAAATAAATCCTTTATTGATGGTTTCTTAGCCAAACCAGGATCAAAGCTCGCCTCTTTACCTCCAGTCATCTTTCTAACGACCTCAGACGCATTCTCCTTAATTCTCCTACCGAGCTGCTGCTGAAGTGCCGCCCACCTGGGCGATTCTAGGACACCCATCCTAAGTAGGATGATTACCAACCCCCAAATAGCCTCACTACCCAGCATAAACCTCCACGTGAAGTCAGGGTTTGTATTACCCCAAGCAACCGCCATACCATAGGCCGAGAGAAAGCCAACCACAGATCCTATCCCCCAGAAACTATTCATTGACGCCAACGCGAAGCCCCTCCTCCTGGCTGGTGCGTATTCTGCAACCATGGTTGGTGAGAGGGAATAATCACCCCCAATCCCAAGACCTAGCAGGAATCTAACAATGAACAACTGCCAGAAGTTAGTCACGAATGCGGATAATGCGCCGAATGCCACGAAGAATATTAAATCGTATATATAGAGCAACCTCCTACCCATCCTATCAGCAATGGGTCCAAAAATTACGGCACCAAGTGCAACTCCAATAAATGCCGAAGCAGCCAATAGCCCTGTCTCAGCGGCAGTTAAATTCCACAGAGGTATTAAGTACAGTAGGGCTGCACCTATTATTAGCGTGTCGTAGGCATCAACGAACTGGCCCATTGAGGCTGTAAACCAAGCAAGCCAGAAGTACTTACCTAGTTTTCTCAGGGGTAAGTTCTCATAATCTATGTTTTCGGTATTACTCGACACAATATTTCGTACGGTTAAGGCCTTAATAGGTTTTTGTTTGTAAGGTACATACCATATTTATTAATAACTATGCATATATATTTCCAATAAATCCTTACCTTTATACGACTTGCGCCAACTCTTTATGGCTATACCCATAATTATAAAAACACTTACTAATTCAACTCCAATTCTCAGTATTATTGGAACAGCACCTGCCGTGATTAGAATAATGTGGCCTTTAGGATTAGGGAGCACGTAATGATACCAGGTACTGAGTACGATCTAGATTGGATGACTGGGTATGAATGTGGTGACGGTACTAGGTAGACCTGGGCTCGGGTTAACGTACAGATGGGGAGCAAGGCACGATGTTTTTATTACTCATTGATGATTTGTATTAACAATTATTAATATGCATTATCTCCACAGTGTCTAAGTAACCTTGATAAATCAAGTAATGACTTAATGATATAATCGGGTTTTGGGTTTATTAAATCGGGCACAAGTAAGCCATACCTATCAATCAATACCGTGTACATACCCGCCGCCTTAGCTCCAGGGATATCACTGCCTGGCTTGTCACCAACATAGATTGCCTCATTGCCTTTAATGTTAACAATCTTGAGGGCCTCAAGGAAGGGTTGTGGAGATGGCTTTACCTGCTCTGTATCGTCCCCTGCAATTATTACTACGTCAAATAGATTTAGGATTCCATCTCGATTAATCCTTTCCCTTTTCAGTCCAGGTTCGCCATCGGTATTCGTTATTAGGCCGATTACGTACCCGCACCTCTTTAATGCCTTCAGTGTTGGTATTACGTCAGGAAACACCTTACTTCTTAAGGACCAAGAATCCCAATAAATCCTCACCAACTCATTAATTTCGCCAAGACTCAACATAATACCTAACGAATTAGCCATTTCCCTGAACCAAATCCTCCTATCAAATATACCACTAGCCTCCATCCTAGCCTCCACATTCTTGATTGCCTCAAGCACTAATGCCTCATTTAAGCCGTGGTTTTGCGCTACTCTAGTAGCGACAGTACGGCGCGCATGATTCCTGGCACTATTTGCATCGATGAGTGTGTCGTCATAGTCAAAGAATACGGCCTTTATGTTCACCGAAGATTTATGTTAAGTTATTATTTTTGTGTTACGTACCGTAGGTGCTGATTAGGGTTAGTAGCATGTAGGCTATGTCCTTTATTGAGTCGAGCACATCATCTATACCAAATATTAAGCTTGTGTTACTCATGAATTCCAGGTAAGTTAATTCCTTGGCATTTGAATAAAGTTTATCCAGCGCTGAATCCTTTATGTCGTCGACCTCCTCCTCAAGCTTCTGTATACCCATGACCATTACTCTAATGTCGCTAAAGCTCTTCGTGTTTAAGTCATTGATTACTTCAATGAGGTTTTTCAACGCCTCCTTACCTATCCTCAACATTTCGAGAAACTCCTCACCAAGGAATTTCCTGACTGAGTCCGTGTTGCATAGGAAGTATGTTCGCCTGAGTTCCCTGGACAGTACGTGAATACCGTCGAGGACATCATCGGACTTATTTAAAATGACATCCATTATAGATGCTGTCGTTATTGGAACCGCGCCCTTAAGTATCTCGTCGTTTACCTGTCTAACTATCTCGTCACCCTCGCGCTCAAGGGCGGCTATCTCCCTCATGCCCTCAGAAACCTTGGTCTTACTTATGTTATTGTTCTCCACTGCGTTCAAAACCATGTTCTCAAGTATATCGAGAGCTCTTTGGCTAAGTTTTAGATGTGTAACTAACTTATCCAGGAACTCCCTCTCCCCAACGTACAGTGGCGACAATATCTTGCCCCAAAAATCCCTTATTATTCTAGACATTTGAGCTTAAATATAACCAAAAATTGGTATAAAAACCAAATCCTTAAATGGGATCAAGATGTGATGAGAAAGGACCCAGCGGATCGATGATGGATGATCGCCGCTACTGATTAAAAAGGTATTGGCTATAGACTGACCTGTAGCATGTATTTAAATCAAGAAGCCAACCTCTTTTGAGGTAGGTGATTCATCTTCGCGTCTTAGTAATTAAAGGATAGTGCACGATTTTGAGTTTGCCTGGGTTGCCAAAATTTAAAATTAATAGGCATTGCAAATTTTACTGTAATGTAGGGATTATAGTTTTGCAATAACCATATAGAATTTACCAATTTGCTTACACACAGATGGTACACTACCTATCCTCAATGTTGCAATGCAGGGCTCGCCACCGCCGACCTTAGTACCTATGTCGAGTAAGTCCTTATCATCAACCTTAGTTTTTGTGATTCCTGCGTTATCGATTGGGTATACGGCAAGGTAATCCTTACCCATATACTTGAATTGCATTTCCATACCGTAAACTTCATAATACCGAGAACCGCCAGCCTCAGCCTCCCTGACCCTTAGTCTCACGGTTACGGGATTTCCCTGGGTATCGGTGGTGCGATAGACAACGTGTGCCCCATCCCTCTCAAGCATTGACCAATCCCTACCTGCCAGGTAGACTATGGCGTGGATGTTTATTGGGACTGTTACTAACCTCGTGACCGTGTATATGGCCTGGGCAACATCATTCATGCTAAGCATGATATATCACCAATCAGCAGGGGTTCCTCTCCTTTTAATCTTAACTCTTCCTCAACCGCAGAATTTCATTTTAACGTAGGAAGTAGTTCTCATACTCTTTAACGTATTGAACACTCTCCTTAACGCTGAGGAATAACCTTTTGACGTACTCAACATCATCCTTCATAACCTCCTTATGCCCAACTTCCTGAGCCCTAAGTTGCGCAGGGACTAGGAGCTGTATTGCGTACCTAAGGCTTTCCTCAGTACCGACCTTTGTCAATTCCTCGAGTGCATCATTAGACAGTGATACCTTCTCCTCCCTAGCCCTTATCTTTATTATCTCCCTAACCTCATCCGCTGTGTATGGCTTAGTCCTAATTATGATTAGTCTATCTAGCATGTCGAGTGGGACACCGTGAGGCGACTCAACATCTGTACCCCTAATCTTCGTTATACCCCTATTGGTGGCTAGTATGATGATCGGGCTTAACTCACTCTCCATAGCCCTGCTTAGGTAGGCCCAGGTCTCGATATCGAGCATGTGGACATCATCGATGAATAAGACACCAGGCACCAACTCGCCCTTACCATCATTTATGACCTTCATCACGAACTCATCAACGGCTCTCCTAACCTCATTTGGTATCTCCCTCTCCTCAGTGGCAAAGCCGAATATCATGGCGCTCAACAGACCCTGTTGTCTAGCCTGGTAAATATCTAAATCATTCAGTGTGAAGAACCTGGTTATCTCCTTCTCCTTATAGACAGGTCCCTTGGGTATCTCAGTCTTCCTCTTAACGTATATGTCGTATGTCTCACCACCCTCACCCTTACCCTGGATAAAGACCCTCCCGGTTTCCTCATCGATCCAAATTACATCGCCCTCCTCAACGCCTGACTCGATGAGTTGTTCGGCAATCTCAGCAGGTACTCTCAATCTCTTCTCCTCATCCTTCGTGGCGAGGGTTATGGTTGCACTCCGGGGTACCTGAACATATGGGTTATATGGGTGTTTACCGAATTGATAGTCAATACCCTTAACAACGCCCTCATAAACCCTACGCCACTCACGTATTCTAACACCTATCGCGCTCCTAAGGGCTCTGGTTAGGAACTCGGTCTTCTTAACCTCCACACTATAGACCTCGGCAGCGCTTATCTGAATGAACGGTGTGTCCAAACCAAGCTCCCTAGCAATACCTATAGCCAGCGCAGTCTTACCCGTCCCAGTTGGGCCAACAATGAGCACGCCCTTACCCCCAAACTTACCTGCCTTTATCATCTTAACAACGTAGTAGGCAGCCTCCCTAGCGTCAGTCTGCCCAACAAAGCCATCCGCTGAGAACTGGACCTTTCCATCTCTAACACCCAAACCCTTTATGTGGCTATGCAGTCCGATTCTCTCAAATGATGACTTAACCTCCTCAATCTTTATCTGCGACATAACGATACCCGCCCCCAGCAAAGCTCTTTAAATCCTTTTATCGTAATCATTGCACGTTATTACTAGGTCTTATATTACTTCAGGGTGATCAACAAAATGCGGACGTAATGTTATTATCTATGCGCGTTCACGATTATCGACTCATCACTTGTGGGTATGTGGATATTATCTATGCCGTACTTATCCTTCAACCTATCTAGGAACTGAAGAGCCTTTATTGCCTCCGTATGTACGAGCAATATCTTGGTATCCGGGTTAAAGTGTCTGATGAATGCCTCAAGCTCAGCCCTACCACTGTGGGAGCTGAAATCAAACCAATAAAGTTTAGCCTCAAGAACCACCTCGCTCTTATCAACGAATGTCCTGCCCCTAGTCAACAACTCAAAACCAGGCGTGTCTGGTGCTTGATAGCTCGGTAATATTACGGCATTCCTACGATCCTTACCTAACCTCTTTAGGTAATAGACTGCGGCCCCGCCCTTAAGCATACCTGCAGGTGATATTATTATGACTGGCTCCTTCGTTAGGGAGCGTCTTTGGTAATCCGCAGCAATTTCAAGGCTGTTCTCCACAGCCTTCATATAAAGCTCCGGATTAGCCAAGTAATGCGGGTATCTAGCTACCACCTGATTCGCCAGTCTGGCTAGTCCATCTATTATGATGGGATAATCAACGCCGTTTTTGTAAAGTGTAATCAATATTTCCTGGGCTCTACCTATTGTGAACACTGGTATCAATACAGAACCGCCTCCTTCGATTGTCTCCCTAATGACTTTAATGAAGTCCCTCTCAACCTCCTCCCTAGGTGGGTGCGTGTTCATTACGTAGGTACCCTCCATAATTACAACATCGACATCCCTAGGTATGCTTCCCAGGTCGGCACCGCGCAATAGGTTTGTTTGTGCTAAATTGAAATCACCCGTGAACAGCACCCTGGCACCATTAATCTCCAAAATCGTTATCATACTACCTGGTACATGACCCGCATTAACGAAGTATGCCCTAGCGTCATTTGCCACATCTATATCCTCACCATAGGTAACTGGTATTGCGTGATCAAGCACAGCCTTTATCTCCTCATCCTCATACGGCAGGTAATAACCGCTTAACTTGATGGCATCCTTAAACATTATATCAGCCAACTCAAGTGTTAATGGTGTTGCGTAGACAGGGGGCGGCGAACTAACGTATAGGCCTGGCAAAGCGCCGCAATGATCAAGGTGCGAGTGACTCAGGAAAACGGCAGCAAGATCCCTAGGCCTCACGTGACCCGGCATGACTGGCCTATCGTTCTCATCAAAGTTAACTCCATAATCGAATAGGAACCCTTTATCCATAGTCGCATCCTTAACGAACACCGCCATCCTACCAACCTCACTACCGCCTCCAAGAACCTTTATCAACAAATTAACCATTTTCCCAAATTACGGGTAAGTAAGCCGGTTTTTTACCTTTATTGTGTTGCTTAAATTAATAATTTGCATTGAGCACGACGGATTCGAAATCCTTAGCTATCCTAACCTGCCAGGGGCTTAGGTTAACCTCACCAAGTCTCCATAGGTTTACCAACGATTTCATTGTGCACAGTGGATCCATGGACCACACATCTCCGTTGAGCACCCCAGCCCTGACCCTACATCCACCGCAGTACCTTAGGTATGGGCACCTCATGCATTGTGACGCACCATAATCCCTATTCCTAAGCCTAATCACAAGTTCACTATTTAGCCTAGGCCTTAACCAAATCTCCGTAAGCCTCTCCCTCCTGACGTTACCCATTGGTTTATCATTGAAGAATTGGCATGGGTAGACATCACCATTCGGGTATATCGACATAACCTTTCTACCAGCACTACAGGCACCCATTCTACTAACAAGCCTAAGCTTTCTCATGAACTCATCCTCATCATTACTCGCTAATAAAGCTGCCACGACACCATCTGCTGGATTATCTACTGTGAGGATCTCAACATCGGGATACTTCTTAGCCACATCAATAAGTTTTGCGAGGAACCTGAATAATTGGTCGGGTGTTGGTATTAGGTTGATGATGCCCCTACCTCTACCACTGGGCACCAGGTGGTAAAAGGCAACCCTAGATATTCCTAGTTTATGGGCCAGCTCAACAACCTCCTGTGCGTGGTCTATGTTTAACTTGGTAACCGTGGTTCTAATGCCAACGGGTATTCCAGCCTCCATAACATTCCTAATACCCCTAATGGCCAAGTCCCAAGCACCAGGAACACCCCTTATCTTATCGTGGATCACTGGTATGGGTGAGTCAATGCTAATGCCGACATATTGTACATTCAATTCCTTAAGTTTAGCAGCCCAATCCCTTGTTATTAACGTACCATTCGTACTTAGGGATACCTTGATACCATACTCACCAGCCCTCCTCATAATCTCAACAATGTCCTCCCTAACTAACGGCTCGCCACCACTTATGATGAGCAATGGCGTCCTAAGTTCATGCGCATCCTCAACAACCCTCAAAGCCTCCTCCGTACTCAACTCATCCCTGGATAAACCCTGCATTGCATTTATGTAACAATGCACACACCTTAGGTTGCATCTATAGGTGATATTCCAAAATATAAGGGGTTTACCTACGTCCGTGAATTCCCTATCACCCTTAACATAATCGTGACCCTTAATCGATAAACTAACAGTACCACCGCCAACTACAATATTCGTTATATTAATCATAAACAACCCAAACAGCAGGTTATATTGCTTAATAAATCCTTAGTTGCACCTATTTAGGTAAAATAACACCAAGTGTGTGATTTAGTGCTATGTGATTATTACGTAATTAATACCATATACTTAAATCCTTTAATACGGCAAACATACAATCACCTAAGGTGGATAGGGCACTCTGTGAGGTTTGTGAGGAGGAGCCTGCAATTGCCAGATGCCGTATTTGCGGTAGGTTAGTGTGTGCTAAGGATTTCGAGGCATCACTGGGTATATGCAGGGTTTGCCTAAGCACGTTATGCCAAATCTGCCACGAGAGGTTGGCTGTGGGTCACTGTGCTAGGTGCGGTAGGTTGGTGTGTAGGAGGGATAGTGTTAGGGTTGGGTTGAGTAGGTATTGTATTGATTGTGCAAGGGCGTTAGGTATTCTTCCCTCAATAAGGCAGGGAGAGGTTGGGGATCTGGATTAAGGATAAGTATTAAAATGAAGCACATAACCTAATCTCGATGAGTGAAAGCAAGCCAGGTGAGAGTAAATCCAGCGAAGGTGCGCCTCAACGGAGACTATTAATACCAAGCTTCCTAACACCCAGCGGGATTAAGGGCGAGGAGAAGAAGGAGAGGCGTGAAAGGAGATTGAGGATTAGGCGTAGGAGCGATGTTGATGAAGGAAAGGCGAAGATACATCCAGAGGTTTTGAAGGAGCTTGGTATTGAGGATGAGGTTGAAATAGTCCTAGTTGGTGGTGGATCTAGGGAGAGGAAGTACGTGCTTAAGGTAATACCTAGTGAAGATGTGCCGAGGAATGAGGTTTGGTGCAATGAGGAGGAGATGAGAAGATTGGGTGTTGCGGACAATAGCATTGCCACAATACGTAAGCCACTGGGTCCTAAGGAGGAGAAAGAGACTTAAAGGTTTGCACACGGGGTCTCAATGGGCCTCATGGTCTTTAGGGGGTATTTAGTGGGTAGTGCTGTGGTTGTTGTGGATATTAATGAAGCAAGGAGCCTATACTCTATGGGTTTTTATGGGAAGTTTGTCGGTGAGGATAAGGTCAAATTGAATGAAGTTAATAATGTGAGCTCACCATTGCAATTATCAATAACCGAAGCCCTATACCTGGTGGATAAGGGATTGCTTAAGGTCTATGACCGTGACGGTAACGAACTAGGTAGAGATGCTCTTGTAAAGATTGGTAGGGATACCGTGGCAAACTTCGACCAAGTCTACACAATATACATGGAATTAAGGGATGGAGGTTTCGTAGTAAAGAGCGGTCTCAAGTTTGGTTCATTATTCGCAGTCTACGAGAGAGGTCCAGGAATAGACCACGCACCTATACTTCTCCACTTTATAGAACCTAGGAGGGCTGTCACTGCGCTGGATATAACGAGGGCTGCCAGGTTAAGTCACTCAGTCAATAAGAGGTTTGTTTTAGCTACGCAGAGCGATGCTGATGGCAAGATGCATTACATCGCTTTCGAATGGTTTAGGGCTTGAAAATTCGATTTCTTAAGGATTACGATAATCAGCACCGCTACCACCACAATCAATGCAAGGCTGTAGTAGCCTATGGGTTGCGCCATAATTGTGCATGCACTGCTCGTGGGTATTAATAGCCTTGGTGTTACACCGAGAATGTTAGTTGATGTCGCTATTTCCTGCCCATCGCATTTAATTAGAATATGTGCTAATGGCTCCGGTAAATTCAGTGAATCCCTCACCACGAATTGTGCGTATTTTGCGTCAACTATAGCTGTTAATTCAGGCCCTGTTATGCTTAATGGCACTTCTAGTGGGTATTTGATACCGCCTATTGTTACGTTAGTTACTTCAGAGCCCATGGGTAGCCATCCAAGGTGCTCCGTAATTATGGGCGTATTGTTTATGGTGTATAACGTTAACGAGACATTATACTCCTTGA
>Ga0081529_106207_pt1 | contig 53205 bp, 61 predicted proteins | sample EchGeymetagenome_FD_71012 | JGI IMG/M metagenome (GOLD analysis project Ga0081529, IMG submission 71012) | Ferrous microbial mat and aquatic microbial communities from Echinus Geyser, Yellowstone National Park, USA - transect B T=78-80 C v2... ...
GCGTTGGATCATGGAGCAGCTACGTGCTGGCTGCATTAAAGGTACTTTCAATGCACGGCTACTACATGGGCGGCGCCGAGTTAACCATCAGGAGTGACGTACCCATTGGTTCAGGGTTAGCCAGCAGTGCGGCATTACTGGTGGCTGTGGTAAACTGGTTTAACAAGGCCTATGGATTAGGGCTGAGTAGGAGGGATATTGCGGAGTTTGCATATGAGGCGGAGCACAACGTAATGGGTATACCATGCGGTAGGCTTGACCAATACTCCTCATCATACGGGGGTTTGATAATACTTGAAACTAGGCCACCCTACAGGGTTGAGGAATTGGGGGTTAAGGGGCTTGACTTCATAGTTGTTGATTCAGGCGTTAGGCACAGCACCATGAGCGTCCACACCGTTAGGCAGAGGGAGCTTAGGGAGGCCTTAAGCATGCTCAGGGAGTCCATGCCTAGGGAGTACTGGGGTGAGCTTAGTAAGCCCCTTGACGAGGTTAACTGGGACTTAATAGCTAATGCGACTAAGGACTACTTAAGTACCCTTGACGATACGCACAGGAAGAGACTTGAATTCACGATACTTATGAATGAATCCACGAAGAGGGCAATAGCTGAGTTAAGGAAGGGTGAGCCGGATAGGAGGGTCCTGGGTGAGGTAATGAATGAGCAGCATAGGCTACTAAGGGACCTGTACGAGGTCAGTATACCTGAGCTTGAGGAAATTAAGAGGTACCTGGACTCAAACGGCGCCCTTGGGTCTAAGATAAGTGGCGCTGGGATGGGTGGTTCAATGGTTGCGTTGGCTGAGAGTAGGGAGGACGCTAAGAGGATTGTTGAATCCATTAAGGGTAGGTGGAGGGCTTGGGTAGTATCCATTGATCAAGGCGTATCCTAACGCCTACCATTAGGTTTACTTTAAAAGGGGATTTAGGCTGGGTTAGCAATGGCCAATAAGGTTAAGATTGTCGCCACAATTGGCCCTTCATCGGAAAGGCCCGAGGTGGCCGGTAGGTTAATTAAACTTATCGATGGGGCTAGGGTTAACTTCTCACATGGGGACGTGAGTACTTGGGTGAGTAGGATTGAGTTAATCAGGAGGGTTAACCCAGATATACCGATACTAGGTGACCTACCTGGCCCGGGGGTTAGAACTGGTGAGATGAGTGACCTAGCCTTTAACAAGGGTGACATGCTAACCTTCAGGTTAGCCAATGAGGGCAAGGGCTACGTGCCAGTACCAGTTAGGGAGTTCTTCAACATTGTGGATGAGGGCGACGTGATAGTGATGGATGATGGTAGGGTTAAGCTTGAGGTGGTTAACAAGCGTGACGATGAAGTCTCCCTAAAGGCCCTAACCAACGGTATCATTAAGTCCCATAAGTCAATAACGGTGATGAACAAGGACTACCCCCTGCCGATACTTGGCGATAGGGATAAGGAGGCCATTAACGTAGCCGCTAAGTACAACCTGGAGTACCTTGGTTTAAGCCATGTGAGGAGTGTTGAGGATATTGAGAACGTTAGAGACTACCTGAGGAGGATAGGGTACTCGCCAGCCATAGTGGTTAAGGTTGAGACAGCTAGTGCAGTTAACAGGATTAGGGATATCGCCTGCAGCGCCGACTATGTAATGGTGGCTAGGGGTGACTTAGGCATGGTGTTTAACTTAGAGGAGGTCCCTAAGATACAGGAAAAAATAATCATAACCGCTCATTCATGTGGTAAACCGGTTATGGTAGCCACGCAGCTGCTTGAATCCATGGTCAACAACCCTGTGCCAACCAGGGCTGAGGTGGTTGACGTAATGACCAGTGTACTTCAGGGCGTTGACTCACTGCTGCTCACCGATGAAACAACCATGGGTAATTACCCTGTTGAGGCTGTTGAGTGGCTTAGGAGGATAGTCAGCAATTATGAGGGTCAAGTCGCCCCAGGGCCTAGGGTTGACTTAAGCGCCTTTGATGATAGGATGAGGTTCGCCCTGGGGATTGCTGGGCTAGCCGACAGCATTAACGCTAAGATAGTTGTCTTCACTAAGAGCGGTTTAACGGCGATAAGGCTATCGAGGTATAGGCCAAGGGTCCAGATACTGGCTGGCACACCCAGTGAGACCATTGCCCGTAGGCTTAGGTTACTGTGGGGTGTGGAGCCTAGGGTTGTTAAGGATGATGATTATGATAAAGGTATGGTCGACACGCTTAACGCCTACATTAAGGATGGCCTGGTGAACCACGGGGACTTGGTCATATTGACCTATGGCCTTAGGCCGGATTTAAAGGAGTATGAGCATGTCATTAAGTTGATTAGGGCACAGTGAACAACACCACGGTGCCACTCTCAGTAATTTTATGAAAAATAACTAATTTAAACACCCCAGCCTTAGTAGGTGCGTGGTGGATTTAGAGGATATAACAGTTAGGGAGTTGGAGTACCTAAGGGTCATTAATGAGGAGGATTCACCAATATCAATAACATCCCTATCCAGGAAGTTGGGTAGGTCAGCCTCAAGTGTGTACGAGGAGGTTAACCACCTAATTTCCAAGGGCTTAGTCTGCAAGGGCCCTGAGGGTGTCTACTTAAGTAGCGATGGTAAGATGCTCCTTGAGCTCGTTGACAATAGCCACAGGATAATTGAGACCTGGCTCGTTGGCCTTGGGTTTAGCGTTGATGAGGCGTGTAGACTGGCGTCAAAGATGGAGACCACCATGCCCATTGAGGTCCTCAGGAAGCTTTACGAGAAAATAGGTAAGCCGAGGTCATGCCCCCACGGTAAACCAATAACGTTCAGCAGTACAGTCATTAACAAGGCTTAATGCAGAGACCTAAGCCCTCCTGGGGGTCCTGGCCCCACAGGCAGTGCAGACGAGCACGTAAATCCTATCCTCCTTAACTAGGTACGTGTCGATGGAGCCGCAGACTGGGCAAGTTACGTAAAGCCTAATGTACCTCTCGTAAACGGCCTCTAGGGTTCTTGGGGTACGTTCAGCGTATATGACCAGTGACCCATTTGGATCAACATTGCCCGGCACCGCCAACTCCTTAATGAAGAACCTGGCCATGTGGGTGACGTCCCTGTTCAACCTATCGGCTATCTCCTTAAAATTCCTTATTATGGTTCTCCTGGGCTCAACCTCAACATTAAGCTTAGGTATCTCCCCCCTCCTCTCAACCCTGGGTGCCACTATCTTATACGCCCTCTCAAGCAGCTTGAGGTAAAGTGGGTCAACGGACATAACCCCGGTTCCACTGGGTCTGCTTATAAAATACTCGTCAACACGGCTCCTTAACCACCGCTTAGCCAAGGTATTGGAACCTCGTCAAGCCTCCACCTCTGCCTAATTACACTATCCTCGATGCTAACCCTCACCCCACTCCTGTAGGCTAGTAAACCAGTCCACGCAATCATCGCCCCATTGTCACCTGCATACTCTGGAGGAACAACATGCAGGATGACTGAGTACTCGGAGGCCACCGTCTCCATTATACCCCTTAGGATTGGGCTCCTAGCCACGCCACCCGCCAACACCAACTCCCTCTTACCCAGCAGTGCTAAAGCCCTCTCGGTCACCTCGGCAAGCATGTAGTAAGCCGTGTTAACTATAGATAGGCAAACATCCTCAACTCTCCTCCCCTCCTTAACAAGCCTCACAGCGGCCGTGTATAAGCCGGCAAAGGACATGTCCTGCCCCTTGACGGTGTAGGGTAGCTCAAGCATGACCTTACCCCTCCTGGCACACTCCTCAAGGTGAGGAACACCTGGGTTTGGTAAGCCTAGGAACCTGGCGAACATGTCTAGGCAGTTACCCACGGATATGTCCATGGTTTCACCAAACACCCTATACCTACCCCCCGAGTAGGCGGTCACCATGGTGTGCCCACCCGAAACCAGGAGGACTAGGGGATCCCTAGCCCCCGTGGCCATTTTAGCCACCTCAATGTGGGCAACCCCATGGTGGACCGGTACCAGGGGCTTGTTAAACCTAGCCGATATGAACCTAGCCACAGTGGCCCCAACCCTGAGGGCTGGACCAAGGCCAGGGCCCTGTGAAAAGGCGACTGCGTCAATGTCGCTTAACCTAACCCCAGCCTTATCTAGCGCCCTATTGAGTAAACTAGACACGACCAATATATGGTGGTCAGCGGCCTCCCTGGGGTGAATCCCAGAGCCCTGAGGGGGTGTGTACGTGTCGTTCTCATTAGCCAATACGCCGTGTTCATCAACTATGCCTATCCCTATCGTGTGGGCTGTGGACTCAATACCTAGGATTATCACCAGGATTAACCATCTCTGCGCGCTATTTAACGCTTACCCAACTAAATTTAACCACCACTGCTTCAAGGCAGGTGAAGGTTCGTAAACGTTTATTAAGGTTCAATGGGTGACGTGCTATTGACCATGGAGCCAAGGGTGTTTAGCTAATCTAAGGATGGCGTTGACGTTACCTACCCCTACCAGTTGCCCTCTGCCTGGGGGCCTGGCCCTCGAATATCGTGTAGCCGCATTTACCGCAGTGCCACCTGGGCACGGGTTCCTTGTGGTAAGCCATAACGGAGCCGCACCTGGGGCATAGCCTCCTATTGAACCTAAACACACCCTTCTCCATGTCGATTATGTACCATGTGTGCGCCCTAGCCTTAACCGATGCCTTACCCATGGTTAACTTGGTTCAGTTCCCTTTTTAAAGATAGCTGGATCAACACCGTTTCTCAGTAGGTGGCGGTTTACGTTCACCGCCATCTACCTCTCAACGGTCTCCCTGGGCCCCCTCACCGCAGCGACTCCCCACCCGTCGCCGGGGGTTCCTCGCCACTACGGGTCTCGGAAACCAAGGGTAACCAATTAAAGGTATTAAGGCTAGTTTTATAAATTTTATAAATCTAACCAGGGATTAACCATCAACGAAAAATAAACACCACAAATAACCATGAAAACCGAAACACCCCCCAAGTTAAGCAATATTTAATAGGTGTAACCTAGTGCGCACCATGTGAAGAACCCCATTGAGGTTAGGAAGATTCAGATGGCTGGGAAGTCATCCCTAGCTGTGACCATACCCAAGAGGTGGGCTGAGGTACTTGGCATCAGTGCCGGTAACCCAGTTTACCTAGAGTTCAGGGGTTATGAGGTAGCTATTTTACCTGCCCTAATGGTTCATGAGGTTGAGGTCCAGAGGATAATTGAGGTTAAGCCTAATGAAACCTCGGACTCGGTGATTAGGAGGGTAATCAGCGCATTTATCAAAGGCGCGCAGATAATTAGGGTTAAGTTCCTTAATGGCACCAATAGGGAGCTCATTGATGAGGTTACCAGGGAGATAAGTGTACGTGTGCCTATAGTTGAAACCATAAGCCACGGTAATGGGGAGATTAAGGTTACTGTACTGTCACCCACCAGTAGTATGCCCATTAAAAGCTTCATAAGTAGGATGAGTAACGTGGTCTCAGGTATGTTTAAGGACGCCTTGAGCTTGATTAAAATGAACCCTGAGGAGAGGTTAAGCATAGCTAGAGATATAATGGACAGGGATTACGACGTTGACAGGAACTACATGCTTATACACAGGTTGATAAACATGGCTGTGAACGGGGTGATAAACATCAGGAGCATTGAAATTGACGATAGGTCGGAGCTCCTATCCTGCCTACTCGTCTCGAAGTCGCTGGAGAGGTCAGGTGACCACTCTTGGAGGGTCGCCCAGTGGATGCTTGAGGTAGGTGCCGTTAGTGTTGACGTAGCTGACACAATACTTAAGCTGGGGGATGAGGTAAGTAATCTCCATAAATCCGCGGTGTTAGCCTTCCTAAGCAAGGATGTTGATAAGGCGCAGGAGGTCTTGGACATGAGAAATGAGGTCACTAATGCGAGGGTTAAGGTTAATAACCTGCTTAAGCTACACGGCATAAGTGGGCCATTAAACCTGGTCATAGAGTCCATAGGTAGGTTAGCCGCCTACGCCTACGACATAGCCGAAATAACCCTAGACACCTACCTCTAACCCGGCCTGAAGCATGGGATTAATTGATAAGCCACTGGTGTTGGGTTATATTTGCCTAAAGTTTAAAAGTTAGGCCTATTAAGGTTCATGATGTCGAGCCTATTCGACAATATTAAGCCCCTTACCGTTGGGCAGGAGAGGCTCATCAACGTGCTTAAGGATGACAGCAACGAGGTGGTCGGTGTCTTTGGCCCTACTGGGACAGGTAAGAGCTTCATAACCGTTATCTACGGCATATCGGCTGTGCTTGGTGGCAAGTTTAAGAGGTTGATAATAGCCAGGCCGCTCATAGATATAACCAGTGGTAGGTTGGAGTCACCTGAGGAGTTGGGTGACTTATACTACAGGGTTGCTGGCCAGTACCTCTACGACATAATGGGCGACATGGTGCCTAGGGATGATATGGAGAAGATGCTTAGGGATGGTAAGGTGATTGTTACTGATGTGAACTACCTGAGGGGTAGGACATTCGATGAATCCCTAATACTCCTAGATGATGCCCAACACGCACCACCTGAAAACGCCGCTGAGGTACTCATGAGGATGGGTAGGAACGCCAGGTTGATAATTGCGGGTGACCCAATACTACAAAGACCATTGGGTATTGAGAAGGATGGGGCAACATTGATGAGGGAGGTTTTGCTTAACGAGGAGAGGGCTATGGTGGTTGACCTGGGTTTGAAGGACATAGTTAGGCCGGGGGCTAAGAGGGGGCTTAAGCTGATGTTTGAGCTTAGGTTGAGGAAGAGGAGCCTAAGTGATGAGGAGAGGAAACTGGTGGACACAATAAGGGTGCATGCGCCGGACGCCGACGTGGTCACCGTGGCCAGCTTTAGGGATATTAAGGAGAGCCTTGAAATTAAGTCTGAAAACGCCCCAGACGCCCTGATAGTGGCTAAGGAGGGTTACCTAGGTAGGGTTGTGGGTAAGGGTGGTGAGAGGATTAAGGCCATTGAGAATGACTCAGGCTTCAGGTTAATAAGAACAGTTGAAATGAGCCTAGACTTCAAGCAGTGGATACGCACAATGCACCCTGTGGGTTGGATAACCAAGCACATAGTTGACGTGGACTTTGCGGGGCCTGAACTACAGGTGATGCTGAGGAAGGAGATGGGGGCCTTCGTAGGCCCTAGGGGGGTTTACATTAGGCTACTTGATAGGGCATTTAAGAGGCTACTCAACATAGGGGTTAGGGCCATTGAAGAGGGGCAGCCCTCCGAATCCGAGTAATTACCGCAAATTCGTCTATTGCCGTATAAATATTCTGCAGTTGAAAAAGTTTATCTACCCAAGCGCCAAGTCCCCCTCATGTCGATTAAGGTATCCCAACTCATAAGAGGAGGTGTGATAACGGTTGACGCATCAGCCACGATAAGGGACGCCGCCAGGGTAATGGCCAATAACAACATCGGCCTCTTAGTGGTTATGGATCGTGGAAGGATGGTTGGCGTGGTGAGTGAAAGGGATGTGGTTAGGGCTGTGGCTAGGGGTGTTGATTTAAGCGAACCAGTGATAAATATATCAACCAGGGAGGTGATAACTGTTGGCGCCAGCGCTTCGCTTTACGAGGCAGCTGACCTAATGCATAAGTCAAACATAAGGCACTTAGTCGTTGTTGATGAGTCAAGAAATCCAGTGGGCGTATTGTCAGTTAGGGATATTGTCGGTGAGGTTGCCAGGTTAAGGATCTTAGCCGAGCAGGGTGCATCAGGCACCATTGAGGAACAGCCCATACCCCACACTGATTAGCACCCTTCATTAAGCCCTTAAAACCAATGCACGACTTAAAGTTTATAAAACCAAGGCATCCGACGTCCTGTGCCGCATAGGTCTAGACATAAGCGTGGCAGTAGTGGATCAACTAGGCCAGCCACTAAGACCATACCGCCATGGCTAAGCTACTTCCCGGAGGACGTGGAGAGGCTTGTTGTTGAACTTGCTAGGAGGGGCTTTACACCGTCAATGATAGGCGTCATTCTTAGGGACCAGTACGGTATCCCCCTCGTTAAGGTTGTCACCAACAAGAGGATTACTGAGATACTGAGTGAGAATGGACTTAAGCCTCAGATACCGGAGGACCTAATGGCGCTTATTAGGAGGGCTGTAAACATTAGGAGGCACCTTGAGGAGCACCCTAAGGATGCTTCAGCCAAGAAGGGCCTGATATTAACTGAGTCTAAGATACATAGGTTAATAAAGTACTACAAGAGGACTGGTGTACTCCCCCAGGACTTCACCTATAGCCCAGAGAGGTTTGCCATGGCGACATAGGCGGTTTTTAACTTAATCCCTCACGGTGCTAACATTTAAAAGAGTGACCCTTGAGAGTTAGGGTATGCGTTACGTTAAGCTTGGTTGGTCTGGGGTTAAGGTTTCTCAAATATGCCTTGGTACATGGCACCTCCCCCCATTAAGGGAGAAGGATGAGTACGGAGTGTATAAGGTTGATGTTGAGGAAACGAGGAGGATTGTTAAGAGGGCCATTGACCTCGGGATAAACTTCATAGATACGGCTAACGTCTACCACGGTACAATGTCTGGACCGGACTACATCCATGCTGGCAATGCTGAAAGGATCCTTAGTGACATTCTCAAGAGTTATGATAGGGAATCCCTTGTAATAGCCACCAAGGTTAGGTGGAGGATGGCTCCTTGGCCTAATGGTGAGGGGTTGTCGAGGAAGCACATTAGGTGGCAGATCAAGGAGTCACTGAAGAGGCTTGGCTTGGATTACGTTGATTTATACCAGATACATGCACCAGATCCAGATACGCCTAAGATTGAGACCCTTAGGACACTTAATCAACTGGTGGAGCAGGGCCTTGTTAATTATATTGGTGAGAGTAATCACCCAGCCCACGACATTGTTGAGTTCATGGAGTTAGCCGAGAGGCACAACCTAGAACCCTTCACAACAATGCAGGAACCTTACAATTACATTGAGAGACAGATTGAGAGGGATAAGATACCCGTAGCAAAAAGATACGGAATGGCAATACTAGCCTACATACCCCTGGCACAGGGTGTGTTAACTGGGAAGTACGTGGACTTTGAGAATAAGACCTGGAGGATCCCTGAAATGTCTAGGGCCGACTACATAGAGGGTATGAGGCGTAGGTACTTTAACGATAGGAACCTTAAGATGCTCATAGAGTTCCACGAGGTGGCTAGGGAGTTGGGGGTAAGTGACGCACAGTTGGCACTAGCCTGGATGCTTAAGAGGGGTGAGGATCTTGGGGTGACGATAATACCGATAATAGGCGCCACCAGCGTCAAGCAGCTTGAGGATGACTTAGAGAGCTTGAACATTAACATCAGCGGTGACGTTATGAAGAGACTTGAGGATATATATAAGAATTACACCCAATGACGTTCAGCCATGGGTGAAACCGTTTAAAGACCACCCTAATTAACCCAGTTATGAGCATTTCAAGTAAGGTTAGGGAGCTTGCCAACAGTATGCTTGAGGAGTCTAAGAAGCAGGTTTTAGCTAAGGTTCAGGATGCCAAGGGTAGGATCACTGAGTACATAGAGTCCAAGAGGAGGGAGCTTCTGAAGTTGGCTGAGGGTAGTTAGGCACGCTTTCCTAACGTTGATTGGTTTTTAAAGGGGTGCAGGTTGCGGCTTGTTGCTATGGTGGTTGATAAGCAGTTGATTAAGCAGGCTGTCAGGCAGATACTGCTGGCCATTGGTGAGGATCCTGATAGGGAGGGGTTGAGGAGGACTCCCGACAGGGTTGCCAATATGCTTGAGGAGTTGACAAGTGGACGGGAGGATAATGTACAATACACGCTGTTCGAGGGGTCAAGCAACATGGTTATTGTGGCTGGGGTAAGGTTCTCAACGCTGTGTGAACACCACTTACTACCAATGTTTGGCTTAGCCCACGTGGCCTACGTGCCTAAGGATCATGTGATTGGGGCGAGTAAGATACCTAGATTAATCATTAAGTACTCCAGGATGCTTCAACTCCAGGAGAGGTTCACTAGGCAGGTAATGGATGAGGTATCAAGGGCCACTGGATCAATGGATGTCATGGTCCTCACTGAGGCTTACCACACCTGCATGATGGTTAGGGGTGTTAAGGTTCCCTCACCCTTGGTCTCAATAGCGTATAAGGGTAAGTTTAATGACCAATCCCTAAGGATGGAGTTCCTGGAGTACATAAGGCCCTTTAGGCTTAATAAACTGACGATATAAAGCGGCATATGTTTGGTTGAAACCGAGTAAAATATTTAATATCCAGCAGCACCCTTATCGACACAATGATTAACGACTACTTGAGGTTGATGAAGCCGCATGTGATATGGCTGCTAGTCCTCTCAGCGATAGTGGGTTACATAGCCGCAGCCCCCTCAATAAACCTAGTTAAATTAGTAGAGTTAACCGTGGTTGGCTTCCTATCCACGGGGGGTTCAGCGGCGTTCAACATGTACTATGAGAGGGATATTGACAGCTTGATGACAAGGACCATGAGACGCCCAATACCCAGTGGTAGGGTGAACCCACAGGGTGCATTGTCATTCTCCATGGCCATTAGCCTAGTTGGTTTTACACTATCCTACGTGTGGCTTGGTGTATGGGTAACGTTAATGGTGGCTTTAGGTTGGTTCTTCTACGTGGTGCTCTACACAATCATGCTTAAGAGGAGGACCTGGCTAAACATAGTTATAGGGGGCTTCGCTGGGAATGCAGCCTTACTTTCAGGTTGGGTGATGGCTAAGCCAATTGATACTGAGGCTATCCTACTGTCAATGGTGATATACCTCTGGATCCCAGCCCACATATGGTCATTAGCCTACTACGCAAGGGATGACTACAGGAGGGCTAATGTACCAATGCTACCTGCCGTAGTTAGTGAGGAGGTGAGCGTCAGGGTTATATCAATACTTAACCTAGCTTCAATAGTATACATGCTTATTCTTTATTACGTATACATAAATAGCGTAATGGGCTACGTGTTAATCGCACCAGCAGCCCTAGCCGGTGTGGTAATAACAATTAGGGCCCTTGTTAAGCCAACTAACAGTAACTTCAGGACCATGTTTAAGACCTCGAGTCCAATCCTACTACTATTCCTAGTGGCAGTCATAATATCAAGAATTTAAGTAAAATGAACGTGAATGATTTAATTTTAATAACCAGCCTCAATGTACTTGTCCAGCAGCCTAATCCTCTTAGCTGGGTGTGGGTGATCTGAGAAGGCCTCCTCAAGTATTGACGGCTTATAATTCCTCCAATACTCAATCAGTTCATCAACATCGGACTCCGGTATTTCCTTCCAATCCTTAGGTAGTGGTGAGAAGAATAGCATGTGGCTTAGGTTTGAACCGGCATTCCTCCTTATCACCTTACCGATCCTGGGATCCACGCTGAGGTATATTTTAGCCAAGGCCCTCTGCAGGTTCCTGGCAGCCCCCGGTATTGTTATCGCGGAGTTAATGTCAGCATAGGCCTCCCTCATCCTGTTTAGGGCTAGTAGGAATAGGTTAAACAGGAAGCTTACGGCCAGTAATCCTAAGCCTATTAGCATCAACACTACCGGTGAATCGGATCCACGCCCCTCACCCCACCATGAGCCCCATAGCCCACTGAACCATAGGCTATAACCCAGCCAGTATATTAAGGCTGGTATTAGGCCTATGAACATCAGAAACTCGACATCCCTATGCCTCAAGTGGCCTAGCTCATGGCCAAGCACTGCCTTTATCTCATCCTTGTTCAGTATCTTAAGGAGCGGCGTGGTTATGGCAACCCTCTTACCGGCTATTGGGCTGCCGTAGGCGAAGGCGTTTGGAAATGGTGCATCCGCTATGTAAACCTTAGGTGTCTTAATCCCATTAGCCTCGGCAACTTCGTTAACAATGTCCACTAGCCAACCGTACCTAGGGTCATCTGGGCTAACCTCCCTGGCGTGGTACATGGCGTTTATTATGTATGGTCCGAAGAGCCATTGGAGTATGTTTATGAAGAGTATGAATATTAAAATGCCCGTTATGGCGTACACCGTAAGCATTGTTGGACCATACAGAAGCGCCAACACGCCCAAGGCCAACGCTAAGCCAAGTCCAACTATCACCATGGCTACGCCAGCCATTGTTAACCTAAGCTTAACCAACTCCCAATCCATGACGGCAACTTAAGCTTTAACTCTTATAAACCTTTCTCACATCAGGTAATTATCTTAGTGTAGGGGATGGTTGATTCATCATGCGTGTATCCGCCTTAAATTCACTCATGTTAATTTAACTTAACCATTTAATTAACATTAAAATAAAGTATTTAGGGCGTCTTAAATCAGTCAGCCATGGTTGACTCAATAGGGGGTAAAATAGCCCTAGTTACAGGTGGTTCAAGTAGGATAGGTAGGGTCATATGTAGGCGCCTAGCCAAGGAGGGGGTTAACGTGGTGGTTCACTATAATTCATCAATGGATGAGGCGTTGAAACTTAGGGATGAGTTGATTAGGCTGGGTGTTAAGGCATGGGCCATTAGGGCTGACTTGGCTAGGCCCAGTGAGGTAATGGGCCTGGTTGATGAGGCCTTTAGACAGGCTGGTGAGGTAAATTACCTGGTGAATAACGCCTCAGTGTTCCCCAGAGTTAGCATCAGGAACGTTAACTTCGATGACTTAAACCTGGTCACACAGGTTAACGCCTGGGCACCACTAATGCTTAGTCTCAGGTTCTCGCAGATGGTTAAGGAGGGTAAGATAGTTAACGTCATTGACTCAATAGTTGATGGGTACAACTTTGAGAGATACCCCTACTACCTAAGCAAGGTCATGCTAACGGCCGTAACTAGATCACTGGCCTTAAGGTTAGCCCCAGGTATAACGGTTAACGCCGTTGCCCCTGGCATAATACTACCCGCAGCCGATGAGGATGAGGGTAAGGTTAACTCAATGGTTAACCAAGTACCCCTAAGGAGGCGCGGTACGCCTGAGGATGTGGCTGAGGCCGTAGTGTTTCTCCTTAAGAGTAGCTACATAACTGGCCAGGTGATTTACGTGGATGGTGGCGAACACCTTAAGCCAAGGGTGGTTTACGATGAGTAGCAGCTTATTTAAAATAAGCATTAGGGGGCTTAAGGTTAAGACCATTATAGGTATTAAGCCTAGTGAAAGGGTTAAACAGCAGGAGATAGTCATAGACGTTGACCTCTGGGCTGACTTAAGCAGGGGGGTTGCGGGTGACTCCATTGAGTGCACAGTGGATTACAAGATTATTAAGGATGAGTTAATATCATACGTGGGTAACGTTGACTTCAAGCTAATTGAGACCCTAGCCGACAGGGTGGCTAAGGTTTGCCTACAGGACCACAGGGTGAGGATGGTTAGGGTTAGGGTTGAGAAGCCAGGCGCCTTAACCGGGGCTGAGGCGGCCAGTGTTGAGGTTGTTAGAAGCAGAGCTAGTAGGCTTGCGGATGCCTTCATAGCGGTTGGCTCAAATATAGACCCAGGCCAAAACGTTAAGAGGGCCATAGTCAGGCTTGTTAATGAATTCGGCCCCCTGGAGGTTTCTACGGTCTACCTAACGGAGCCAATACCCGAGGGCCAGCCACCCTACTACAACTGCGTCGTTAGGGTTAAAACGGCCCTAAGCCCCCTCAGCGTCAAGAGGATCCTGAGGGGCATCGAGGATGAGCTTGGGAGGGTCAGGTCCAGCGACAAGTATGCCCCAAGGACAATAGACCTGGATTTAATAGTCTACGGAAACCTCGTGATTAAAAACAGTGAATTAACAATACCAGACCCGGAGATAGCTAACAGGCCCTTTCTAGCAATACCACTATTCGAATTAGAACCAGACCTGGTTATACCTGGTTTAAACAAGTCCATTAGGGAGTTGGTTAAGGGAATTAGTAATGTGGGCATGAAGCCGCTACCCGAATACACTAGGGAGTTGAGGAAAATAGCCATGCATGCTAATCCACGGCAGGATAAATGCACCACAGCTTAAGGTACAGGATTAAAGCTATAATAACAGAGTTAACCGGCCTGACCTCTCCGCCTTGAAGGGCGAGGCTTAACCATTATGTCATGCCCCACGTACCGAGTATATCCTGTCGTTACCTGGGCCACAGTAGATGACGGCTGGTTCAGGCTCAATGCGTTCACCAGTGGCTGGGTTTGTTGTGTGCGCTTCAAATAATTCCCTAGCTGTTAATTGCCTATACACAATCTTACCCTCACTCATGTTAACCACGTAGCCCCTTAACTCCTTAACTGGAAGCCCGGTGAGGTCATCAATCTCCCTCCTGAAGGACCTTAGGATAATGCTCAACACATTACTTAACCTAGCCGACTCCACGAACCACCTGTAGAACTCAGGCCATAGGTACGGGTTTGCGCCATACACAACCTCACTCGGCCCTATTCTCGTCATATCCCACTTAATCGCCTCCCAATCACCAGCCTTCTCCAGCCCCATATCCATAGCCATTACGACTCCATCATCGAGGTCCCTCCAGGTGCTTGGCCTAGCTAATTTAGGGCCCGTTACTGTCAGTATAGCCTCCTCAATGACATGGGACTCCAGCTCGGAAAGGAGCTCCGACAAGCCATCAACCTTGCCAGTCCAGCTACTTCTTTCACTCCTCGCCTTATTAACTAGGTTGTAAATCTCCCTGGACTCCTTCCTCACAGCCCTCTTAAAGAACTCTATTAATTCGTCAAATGTACCCTCGAACTCGTCTAGGTACTTGTGAGCGCCGATCTCCGCCTTGAAGATGAAGTGGTACCTATCTCCCCATAGGCGGAATCTGTCATACTCCAGTATTGAGAATGGGACGTAAACCCCAAGGGACTTCGCATACTCCCTAACCACCCTCTCTATCCTACCTATCTCTTCACTTAACTTCCTTCTCCTCCTTAATTCCCTCAGTAACTCCCTCCTAAAGACCTCCAGTTGCCCCGGCTGCGCCTCCTTGAGGAATCTCAGGACGTCCTCAGCATCAAAACTAACCTCCCTACCTCTCCCAATGTAGATCGACTCCTCCGGAATAACAACCTCCCCCCTCCTAGCCTCCTCAACAGTTTCCTCAAGCTTATCCCTCACCTGCGCCACCAAGTCCCCATTCTCATCTAACTCTATACCAATTAAGTCGAGAACATAATCCACGTACCACTTAATCCTCCTCAAATCCCCAGCATCACGCCCCGGCATCTAAATTAAAAGTACTAACTAAGGCCTTAATAAACCATTGTCCTAGCGTGCTAGGTAATCCTTATTCATCATGGTGACTTATTAAATTTTAGCATGATGGCGGGGACTGAGCAGTGATGCCGCATCTGTGAGGGCTTTGAAGGAATGAGTGGTAGTCTCAGAGGGTGCAGAAACCCCGCCTCCTTAGGGTGGGGAGTCGTCAACAAGAACCTTTATAGGGGTTGCATTACCTGTATTGTTAATGACGCAGCCGCTTGATTGCGATGAGTACAGTAGGTGGATTAGGCAGGCGGAATACACTTTAAGGTCCATAGATGCAGACATGAATTCAAGTAATTACTCATGGGTATGCTTTAAGGCTCAGCAGACAGCTGAGTTAGCGCTTAAGGCATTATTAAGGGCCATGGGTAAGCCAGCCTATGGCCATAACCTGGTGGCTTTATTCAACGACTTAGTTAATTACTGCAGTAATGTGAGTGATAGGTTAAGGTTTTGCGTTGGTTATCTCGATAAGATGTACGTAACACCACGCTACCCAGATGCCTTCGTTGAGGGTGTGCCCTTTGAAAGGTACACGAGGGAGGAGGCCGTGGAAGCCTCAAAATTGCGCTGGGCTAATCGTGAATTGGGTAAGGGGGTGTTCACCACGTCGTTAGATGAGGTAATTAGGGAGAGGGCCGTTGAACGGGAGCGCGTCATCAGGGGGCTGCGTATTTACGCAGATAGATTGAGGATTAGGCTTGGTGGGTTAACCATGATACTCTATGGTTCATACGCCAGAGGGGACTTTAATCTATGGAGCGATGTAGACGTGCTCATAATATCCGAATACTTTAGGGGGAGGAATTTCGTAACCAGGTGTATAATCCTTGATGATGCACCACCGAGACTTGAACCAATATGTTGGACACCTGAGGAAGCCGTCAAGGCATTGACCAAGCCCTGGTGGTGTGAAGCCCTTAAGCACCACGTAGTCATCGTGGATGATTATGGGGTAACTAGGTTGTTAAAAGCACACTAGGTTATAGCGACTACCCGTAGTCTTCGTAATGCCGTTGAATTGATAATGATAAGAAGCAGTAAACCTAGCCCCTTCAGGGTGGGGAAGGGGTCAAATAATACCCCCTCAGCTATCACTACCGGCATTCTACAATTATCCTCCTGGGTAATCATCTTCATGGGCTTTCTAACTTTTACTCAATTTCCCTAACTAAGTAATCAACCTGACTTTACCCGCGGCTAAAGCCGATCACTAAGACACCGCCAACGTTAGGTTCTTAGCAGTACTCACCAAGGTGCCGGAGGATAATGCAGTTATTATTAGGGGATTTACGGAAAAGGCTGAGAGGAAAGTGGGGAAGGGTAGAAATGAAAGTCTAGAGGAAGGATGAAGTAGGAGCCGTAGACCTAGGAGTTTCCCACCCAGCGGTGTTTATTGGTACTTTATTGAGACTTAATGATTACCACCTAGTGGGAAACGTGGCCCTTGCTTATCGCAGTAACTTATTAAAATTAACACGTAATGATTTAATTGTATGAGTAGGGTTAAGGTTGGTAGGATTAGGCATAGGTACTTCGCCTACGTGGGCAGAATAAGGGTGGTTACTGGTGGCGGTGAGACTAAGACTAAGGATAAGGGTGAGGGAGAGGGTTACGGAGGAGGTAGCACTACTCAATAGCGGCTTTGAAGCCCCAACCCCACAGTTGCTAATACCAATAAGTACAGCTAAGGCCCTCGAGCTGTGGCCCCCAACTGGTGAGTCTAAGGAATTAATCGTGGATACGGCAGGCGGTCCGTTGAGGGTTTGGTTTTACCCACGAGCAGCCTTCGTCAAGGTCATTACCAGTGATACAGAGTCTAGGGAGGTCCTCACGGACCTGTTAGTATCGCCACTAGCCGATGAACCGCTGATAAGCGATATGTTGGCTGAGGAGTTGGAAATCGTAGTTGAATCCTTTGGTAGGGGGCTATGGAGATTCAGGAGCGAGGCGCCAGGTAAGTTGAGGCCCTCGGAGAGGCGCTAAAGCTATATTGTGCTTAAGCGTAAGCAGTTACGTGGGTTTAACCAGGGTTAAGGTGTTGGTTATAAACCCGGAGTCGGGTGCTAATGCCGAGGTTGAGTTAATAGTCGATACTGGGTCGATCTTCACCTGGATTGATGAGAGGGTGCTTGATGGTATTGGCATAAGGCCTAGGAGGGTTAGGTCGTTTAGGACGATCGATGGTAAGGTTGTGAGTAGGAGGGTTGGCGTGGCAGTCATTAGGTATGGGGAGTACGAGGGCAATGTCGAGGTTGTATTTGCCGAGGATGGCGATGCCCAAGTACTCGGGGTGACGGCTCTCGAGACCCTGGGACTGGAGGTGGATCCATTAACGGGTACACTGAAGTATGTAGGACATTTAACAGTTTAAGCTAAGGGTATGTGCCGAGTTGTTTCGTACAATGCCCTACCTTTGTTAATTCATAGGTGTTTACGCATGGTGGTCATTGTTAATTCCGGGTGAAATACCGTAGCCAACATGGCATTCCTAGGCTGCAACTATGATCTCCTTAACCCTCAGGTGCCTAAGCTTCATGAGGGGATTTACATCCCTAAGCTCTAACTATCGCGGACGCCCTTATGAACATGACCCTCAAAGTGCCGGCTACATCAACGTTGACGTTCACCTCGAAGGAGTTCCCTTGCTTACCGAAGGCATTCCCACACGTTTATATCCATAACACCAAGTATTGGTTGCCTCACCAACCACGGAGTCCCTATCCTTAGCTATGAATATGACGCCGGTGTAGGTGCCAAACGTTAGTAATCCATCAATGATACGTCCCCTCAAGTCATTGAGTAGCTTAGCCCTATTAACCAATGAACCTATTGTCATTAATTCACTAGGTATTACCATTGCCTTTACATCACTCAATTGTTTAATCCTCCCCACCCTAACTACATTAACGGTCAACCCTATTCCTTACATCTTTAATAAAAGAAATAAGGCAGAGTATGGTCACGGTATGTCTATCCGACAATAATGGTTAAGCCTCGCCCTTCAGGGTGGGGTTGCACCAATACGTGGGATGGGCTCATAAACCCCAGCTCCGTTGAATTATTCAATAACCCTCAAAGAGGGAGTAACAATTAAGACCCCCCAAGGTGAAAACCCCCGTCTCTTTGAGACGGGGAGGGGGTCATTTAGGCTCTAGACTAAATAACATTTAGGGTACTCAAAATAATTGGGGTACTCTAAATGTTAATAAATCTTTGTGTCTCCTAGGCGGTTAAACAGTATGGCTAGGGGTTGTGCGCCTGGTGAGTTAATTGGCAGGGTTATTAACCTGTTTGGGGATGCGCATGCGATATACGTGTACGGTGGTTCCCTTGACTGTAGTGGTGGTGACGTGGACGTGGCGGTGTTTATGAATAACCCACCAGTTGAGCTACCTAACCTGAGTGGTGTTGACCTGCAGGTCTTTAAGAAGCCACGAAACACGTTGTTCTTCGCCTACGTTGTTGAGACTGGGTTACTGGTCCACGGTAAGCCGCTTCACGTAGATGTTGATGAGGCTGTGAGAAATGAGGTGGGTAAGATTGGGGAGAGGGTCTTAACCTTCAGGAACAGTGATGACAAGATCATGGTTTGTAAGTCGCTTAAGGAGTTAATGTTCCTACTGGCGGCGTTAAGGTGCGGCTTAGATGGTTCAAGCAACTGGTACAGGATGAGCCACTGCCTCATGAGCATGGGCATTGAGACGCCGCTTGAGTTTAAGAACTGCCTAAGCCCACTAAGCCTAGGCACATTGAGGACCATTGGCGAGCCTGTGCTTAACAGGGTTATCAATGAGTTAACGCAACTCACGAATAGACTGAGACTTGAGGTGTAGGGCCTTAGATTTGTTTCCTATAGGAAACAGCTTCCTCATAAATCTGTTTCCTATACTTACCGTGGGGTTTGAGGGTTTGCTTAGGGAGGTCATTGAGGAGTGGTTTGCCTTCAACATACCCACGGTTCTGCCCAGGGACATTAACTACACCCTACCTGAGGGTTCAGCCCTAGCCCTAGTTGGCCCTAGGAGGGCTGGTAAGACATACTTCATGTACTGGATAGCGCGGGACCTGGTAAACAGGGGTTGGCCGCATAGGAGTATAGTGTACCTGGACTTTGAGGATGTTAGGTTAATGGGCATTAGGCCCTCGGACTTTGGCTCATTCATTAAGGTTATTAATGAGGAGGCTAAGGCTTGGAACGACAGAGTGGTACTACTACTTGACGAGGTTCAGAACATACCTGAGTGGGGTCGTTGGGTTAGGACACTTCTCAACAGGGGTAGGTATCTAGTTGTTGTTTCAGGCTCCTCGTCTAGGCTTAGGGCTAGTGAAGTCTCCACGGAGCTTAGGGGTAGGTACATTGAGAGGTTGGTTCTACCCTTCTCCTTTAGGGAGTTCCTTAGGGTTAGGGGTTTTCAAACCGATTACCTAAGGGTGCCTGAAAGGCATGGAGAATTGCTAAGCCACTTAAGGAACTACGTACTCAATGGCGCATTACCAGAGGTGGTGCTTAAGCCTGAACTAGCCGGTGAATTGGTTAAGGCTTATAGGCAGACCATAGTTTACAGGGATGTAATCGACAGGTACCGTATAAGGGATGCATCATTCTTCGAGACATCCCTTGAGCTAGTTGAGGATAGCTTCGGAAAATGCGTATGACCCCCTCCCCGTCTCTTTGAGGTGGGGTTTCACTCTGGGGGTCTCGGGCGTTACCCCCTCTTTGGGGGGTTACTGAAAACCCTAGTAGAGCTGGTATTCATAAACCCATCCCACGTAGTGAGGCAACCCCGCCCTGAAGGGCGAAGCTTGGCATGCCTGTCAATAACGAGGCTAAGTAACTACTTCAAGAGTCTCGGCGTTAGGAAGAGTAAGAAGACTCTAGCCAATTACCTAAGGTACCTCGAGGAATCATACTACGCAATACGCATTAGGCGATTTGGGTTTTCCAGGAGAGCCGGCATCCAACAGCCTAGGAAGGTTTTCCCAATAGATACAGCTTACTTCAGGAGGAAGTCAATGGGGAGTATGATGGAGTGTGCTGTTGCGGTTGAATTGATGAGGAGGGGGTTAGCCTACTCATACTTTAAGAACGGCGATTACGAGGTTGACTTCGTGGTTGAGACTGAGCCTAGGGAGTTGATTCAAGTAACCTATGCCTCAGCCATGGATGAGGTGGATAGGAGGGAGTTGAGGGCCTTACTGAGGGCTAGGCAGGCGCTGGGTGGCGGTAAACTTAGGATCATAAGCTGGGACCTTGAGGATGAAGTGGAGGTTGAGGGCCTCAGGGTCGCCATAACCCCATTGTGGATGTGGTTGATGAATCCCAGTACATAGTTTAACTTAGATTCATACATATGTTTAAAAAATTCTTCGATTGTGTAGATGTGAGTAATGCTAATTTTGATGCCAAGTACCAGGGGTACCTGAAGTTAATCTGATGGTGTTTCTTTAAATTCGAAGAGGTTTAGCGGTGGGCATGGTCTTAGCCATATCCTTAGATCTCATATATTAATATTTAGAATACTAGTTAGGATTAAATGGAGTAAAAATAATGTTAGGCGGCTCCTATACTTAGGTGGTTAAATTTACCTTTAGATGTATTATCAGAATAAAGACCTAAGGACTTAACACCAATGCATTACATATATAATTGGTTTCACACAGTATATCAATCCCTCATTAATCGTGGGTAATGTTGTTGGTAACTGCCTATTCCTCGTTGAAGTGTTCATCCAGTACCCAAATCCTTATAATCTACTACTCCGTGGGTGGTTTAATAGCTAAAGTCATTGTGGACTACACGGGACTGGCCATGCAGTCCCTATCAATAATAGCGGCATTAATAGAGGCATATAGGTTATTAACAAAGTTAACAATATTTACCTCTATACCTACATGCTGCCCATAATTTCCCTATACCTTCTATTAAACCACCTATCGACGTAATGCCTGATTAGTGGGTAAAGCGGCCTAATGAGCGAACTAGCCACGCGGTAGGTGAAGCCTGGTGCAACATCACCGTTAAAGTTTGGGTCATCTATCTTCTCGGCAATCCTCCTAGCCACGTAGGTTGGATCCATCACCGGCCCCATGGGACTTCCCCTAGCCCTTAAAGCTGTTGAGCTTACTATGGTGTTGTTGTGGAAGTTCGTCCTCATGTAACCTGGGTAAACGCCAATTACCCTAATGCCAAGCGGCTTAAGCTCAATCCTTAATGCATCAGTTATGTTAGCCAAGGCGGCCTTAGTCGAAGTGTAGATTCCAAACCAAGGTATTGGTATGTGGGCTGCAAGGCTAATTACATTAACCACGCAACCCCTCTCACCGGCTAAATCACCCAGGAAACCCTTAATGAGAAGTATTGGGGCAATGTAGTTTAAGTTCACTACCCTTACAATATCCGCCTCATTAAGCTCACTCAACGGCCCATAAATACCCATGCCTGCGTTATTGACAAGCACATTGACCTTAACCCCAAGGTTCTTCACCCTACCCACCAGTTCACTTACCTTGCCCAGGTCAGATAGGTCTTGGTCAATGGCCCAGGCATCCACATTATACTTACCCTTCAGTTCACCGGCCAGTTCCTCTAGGGCCTCTCTCCTCCTACCCACGAGAACTAGGTCATAGCCCCTAACTGCCAATTCCCTAGCCAATTCCTTACCAAGGCCTGAGGATGCACCAGTAACCAAGGCAACTCTACCCATCGCAGATTCGGCTAAGTAGAGGGGAAAGGAAATTTAAACATTAAGCATGGTTACTTAACATAGGTTAATGAGATACCTACGAGCAATTTCATCATTAATAAAAGATGCTCACATGCGCTAAGATTAGCGTTACTCATCCCTCTCTTAATCACCAAGTTTCCGTGAAAATTCAAAATTCAAGTTGCCAAGGAATGGGTAATCGAATTTAAATGTAGCCAACAACTCCGGGATCATAATTTTCTTCAAGAGTTAAATGTTGAATTAGAACTTGAATTAATGCTTAAATAAGAAGGATGCTAAGTCCCTGCTATGTACGTGGGCAATGTGAGTAATGTTCCCCAGCAGGACGTGTCAAGTCTACTTAAGGGGACTAGGGGCTTTTACGTGCAGTGGCTGGTGACTAAGGATAATGGTTCATTTAAATACGCTGTTAGGAGGTTTGTGGTTAAGCCCAACGGCTACATGCCCCTTCACAACCACAAGTATACCGAGGCCGTGGTTATACTCAAGGGTAAGCTTAGGGTTAAGGGGGATGGCGTCACCTATGAGCTTGGACCTGGGGACTTCTTCTTCACAGGCCCCTATGAGCCACACTCCATTGAGAACATTGGTAATGAGGATGCGGAGTTCATATGCGTGATATCGTATGAGGATGACATGACCCTGAAGCCCCTTGAATAAACCTAGTCCATCGTGACTATGCCTAATCCCCTGGCATACTCGTAAGCCCTCCTCATCTCCCCCTCAGTAACCCTCCTATTCAATTCCCTGTACCTACTTAGCCTTGGGACTAGGTAGTCTGGGTGATACTGATCCATCACATTTACTATGGCCCTTGGGCAATTGTGCGCTATCCACCTTAGTACTGGCCTGGTGCAGCACTCAACATGCCCAGGCAGGACCAGGTGCCTTATTATAATGTCCTCGTCCCTATCACAAATCATCTTTAGATTCCTCGACACAACCTCAACGTACCTAGGTGCTACTGAGTACCTTAATGCGCATTGGTCATTGCCATACTTGAAGTCCGGTAGCCAAATGTCCATTAGGTGAATGATAAGTCTCATGCCTTCGGGGGTTAGGTATAGGTTACTGTTCCAAAGTTGAGGTACATTGATGCCCTTCTCAGCCAGTATCCTCAGGGATGGTATTATTACGTGTAGGTTTGGGGTTGGTTCACCCCCAACCCAGTTGATGTTTCTGGCCTCGGAGGCCCTAAGCTCAATTTGCATTGAGGCCAAGTCGGCTTCATCAACCTCAATCCCGTTCTCTGGCCTCTGTGAAATATCCCAATTCTGGCAGTAGACGCACCTCAGGTTACACCCTGTGAAGAATATTGTTCCGCTGGGCACTAGTGGTGCTTCTTCACCTATGTGTATGAAGTATGATGCAACTCTAGACCTCCGATCAAGCATACAGGCTCCCTTACCTTTAGTTCTATCTATGCCACACCTCCTCTCGCATAAGTTGCAGTTCCTAATGATCCTACTGACAAGTTCGATCTTAACATCTAAGAATGATGACTTGGGTAAACTGGACTTAATAATGCTTGACCTTGGCTTAACCCTCTGCTCACCCCAGGCCTTATCAAACTCCTCACCCACCTTATCGTGGAGTCTCCACAACTCCTCGGTACTCATCGACCTGTAGTCCTCATTAACCTCGAGCCTGGCTGCTATGTGGAATTTAGCGGGGGCTTGGTCATTCATGACTACGTAGTACCAGCTTAGCCTATTCCTAATTAAAGGATTGTCAAAGGCCACTACGGCATCCGGCCTATATAGGCGCCATATGCTTATATTCAGCCTATTCATGATACCTCTAGGCCATATAAACTGGGAGGCCCTTAATTACCCTTGCTGCTAATCCTCACCTCATTGCTTCATTAACAAGCCATGCCTTCGGTGAATTAGGCATGGTTATTGTTATAAAGCCCCGTCAACTATTAACCTATGCCTAGGGATTTGTCGGAGGTTTTCGTGGATTACGCCATAAACATTAAGTTCGATGACCTACCCATTAATGTAGTCAATGAGGTTAAGAGGAGGGTGCTTGATAGCCTCGGCGTAGCCCTTGCCTCGTACACTGCTGAGCCAGTTAAGTACGCTAGGTCAGCTGCATTGGGCTTCAAGGGCTCCGTACCCATAATAGGCTCCAGTCAATCAACTACAGTAGACTGGGCCGCCTTCATAGATACACTCATGGTTAGGTACCTCGACTTCAACGATACCTACCTATCCAGGGAGCCCCTACACCCCTCCGACATGGTGGGTACCGCCTTAGCCGTGGGTTCATACTCTGGGTCAGTTGGTAGGGACTTGGTGACGGCTTTAGCCATTGGCTATGAGGTTGGGGTTAGGTTGTGCGACTCAGCTTCACTTAGGGCTCACGGGTGGGATCACGTTAACTACACGGGCATTGGGCACCTCCTGGTTACTGGTAAGTTAATGAGGGTTGGTAGGGAACAGTTCATAAATGCCATGGCCATACACACAACCTCCCACCTATCAACTAGGCAGAGTAGGGTTGGTGAATTATCCCACTGGAAGGCGGCAACCACGGCTAATCAAGCCAGGAACGCGGTCTTCTCAGTAATAGCTGCGGCGCATGGTTTAACAGGGCCTGATAAGCCCATGGAGGGGGAGATGGGGTTCATTAGGCAGCTCCTCGGTGGGGAGTTTGACTACGGCCCCATTAAGGATCTTGAGAACCTGGCTAAGCCCTCGGCGATACTGAGGACCTACATTAAGCCCTACCCTGTCGAGTACCATGCCCAATCCGCCGTGGAGGCGGCGTTGAGGATTAGGGGCGAGTTAGGGTTAACAGACCCTAATGAAGTAGAGCTGATCAACATTAGGACGTTTAAGGCCGCCTACGACATTATTGTTAAGGATCCTGAGAAGTGGGATCCAAGGACCAAGGAGACCGCTGACCACAGCCTAATGTGGGCGGTCGCAACGGCCCTAGTTAACGGTGACCTATGGTTAAACCACTATGAGCCAGGTAGGATTAGGGATCCAAGGGTCCTAGGCCTAATAAAGAGGACTAGGGTTGAGGTTGACCCAGAGTTGGATAAGCTCTACCCCCAGGCAACACCAACGGTGGTTACGGTTAAGCTTAGAGGTGGTAGGGAAGCTGAGGCTAGGGTTGATTACCCAAAGGGCCATCCCATGAACCCCATGAGTGATGGTGAGGTTGAGGATAAATTCAGGAGGTTAACCACCGGTCTTCTCACCAAGAGGCAGCAGGATGAAGTGGTTAAAATGGTTTGGAGCCTTGAGGAGCTTAAGGATGCGAACACGCTCATTAAGGCACTCCTCATATGAGGATGCATTTTTAGCCGCAGTGGTTGAGTCTTTAAACTATATTCCTAAAAGCTCAAGCTATGGTGAGTAAGGATACCTACATTGCGGTGCTGGCCGGCATGGGAGGATTCTCAGACGGCTTCGCACTACTGCTAGGTGGCTCGGCGCTACTATCCCTAAGCCATTACTTCAGGCTAACGGCGGGTGCCGAAGGTTTGATAATATCGGCCCCCTTCCTGGGCTCGATAATAGGTGCAGTGGCCTTCGGTAGGTTAGCTGACTTACTGGGTAGGAGGGTAATATTCCTAAACGTACTTCTCTTCTTCCTCCTAGGCTCAATGATCAGTGCCCTAGCCCCCTCAATACTAGTGCTAATAGCAGGTAGGCTAATGGTGGGGATGGGTATAGGCGGTGATATACCATCAGGACTAGCCTTAGTGGCTGAGCTATCAGATAGTAGAAAGAGGGGTGGTTTATTGGCCATCCAAAGTATACTGTGGGGGCTTGGGGGAGCATCCGCGGCCCTAGTGGCCCTACCTCTACTCTCCCTCGGTAACATAGCGTGGAGGCCATTATTTGGCTTGGGCGCCATACCACCCCTGGTTACCCTTGTGTTGAGGAGGGAGATCAGCGAGAGTTGGGTTTGGAAGGTTAAGAGGAGTGAGGTAGAGGTTAGGATTAGGAATAGGGGTAGGTACGTATTAATGTTAGCCTTCACGTCAGCGTCCCTCTTCGCCTGGACCTTCATACTGGCTATATTCGCTAATTATACGCCGTCAATAATGGTATCAACCATGGGGTTGAGTAAAGCCTACGCCCTTTTAATTGGTGGCGCCCAGTGGCTTGGCTTCGTGGCCGGTGGATTAATGGTTTTAAGGTACTGTGATAGAATTGGTAGGAGGATATTGCTAATACCAGCGACGGTGGGTGAGGCCGCCCTGCTCTATGCCTCAATCTTCCTATTAAGGAATCCATTATGGATCTCGCTAACACTGGTGGTATTATGGATCCTAGGTGGCGTGGGCTACGTGGTGAATAGCGTATACTCAGCTGAGCTATTTCCAACACTACTCAGGGGTACGTCAAGTGGAGTTGCATTCTCAATGGGTAGGTTAGGCGGCTACGTAAGCACGTTAATACTGCCGATGCTTCTTCTTTCAATAAGGTTGGCTGGGGTCTTTGCGCTACTGGCGGTTTTAATGACCCCACTGGCCTTAACATGCCCATTAATTGCGCCGCGCAGTGAGGGTAAGGGTATTGATGAGCTGGAGCGTGAGTACTATTGACTACCCTTAACGTACCTAAGCATGCTTCCCTGCTCCCTAAGCTTACTTACTATTGCCTTAACCCTATTCAACAGCAATGCCAGGTCCTTCTCATCATACTTCCTACACTCCTTCTCGTAAACCTCATCGTCAGGGTGCCTTTCGTTGCTTAGGGCCTCCTCAATAGTTCCCTTAGCCACGACCTCATAAACCCTAGCCTCAACCTTACCCTCAGTCTGCCTAACCACACGCCCAACCCTCTGTATCATTTGCCTAGGTGAGCCGGTTCCAGAAACCACTATGGCCACGTCCGCATCAGGGACGTCGATTCCCTCATCCAGTACTGTGGTGGTTACGAGGACCTTAATGTTGCCTAGTCTAAATCTCTCAAATATCTCATCCCTATTGCTGGTCTTGGACGTTATCAAAGCCACCTTAGCCCCAAGCTCCCTCTTAAGCTCCTCGTAAATCTCCTCAGCCTGCTCAATGTACTGGGTGAAGACTATGACCTTACTGCCCAGTGACTGCTCAAGCTTAGCCAGTTGAACAGCCACGGGTACCTTAGCCTTAGCCTGGGCTGCCGTGTTCCTGAGCATTATTGCGTTATCCTCCCCAATCGACCTATACTCCTTAAGCTCCTCCTCGCTAAGCTTCACGTAAACCCTGAAGTGCCTAATGGGTACCACAAGGCCTGCATGGACCATATCCAGGTAGGTGACCTTATGCACAATGCCACCGCTGGTTAGGTAAATCAACTCCTCGTTGCCATCCTTCCTGGTTGGTGTGGCTGATAGGGCTAGCCTGTAGGGTGCAGTTAACTTAAAGGCCACGTTCTTAAAGGTCTCTGCCGGTACGTGGTGGCACTCGTCGAATACGGCTAGGTCGAACCTATCCCTAATCTCGTCTATTTTCTTAACTGCCGAGTTGTATATGGCCACGGTAACATCCCTAACATCATCAAAGCCCCCACCTAGCCTACCAGCCTCAACCCCAAGCATCCTTCTAATCCTCTCATACCACTGGTTCATCAACTCCTCGGTGACCACTAGGACTATTGCGGGGGCCTTGACGGTGGCCATGGCCTTCAGGGCTATGTAAGTCTTCCCACCACCGGTGGGTATTACCACAGTCCCCCTGTAGCCATTCTTGACCCAGGCATCTAATGCATGCTTCTGGAAGTCGAGGAGGGTGACGTCATCCTTAGGGACCTTAATCTGCCTAGGCCTCCACTCAACTTCCTTAACCACGTAGCCCAGTTTCCTGAGCAGTGAGGCGATGGTCTGTTTCTCGAAGACTGGGAACCTAATTACCCACTTATCTCCCTCTCTGTAGACATCACCTCTACCTATGACTGGTATCTCGTACCTATTTATGTTGCCCTTCCTATCAACCGTGTTGTAGGGTACTCTAATTTCCCTAAGGCTACTCATAAGCCCCTTAGCGAGGAAGTTCAGGGTTACCTTACCATTCCCCAGTATGGCCAGTCTCCACTCAATGCGCCTCCCATAGGTCTCCTTCAGTGAATAGTCGCTTAGCAGTATCCTCCTAGCCTCCTCAGCGGCGGCTTCATCCTTAACCCCAAGTTTCTCAAGGGCGTTAGCTATGAGCTTACCCACGTACTCTTCGAAGGAATCAGCCTCAACGTAACCACCCTCCATTATTAACCTAACCACGCATGGTAGGTTAACCCTGTTCCCCATTGAGCATTGCCTAAACTCCTCGGGGACCTTTGGGACCTTGACCGAGGCCTTGAGTAGTGGTTGAATGAGGGTTTCATACTCCCTTGCGCTTAACCTGAGCAGTTCCCTTAACCTCTCAAGGTCACTTACCTTGCTTAGCCTGCCAACCCAGGTGGTGCTGCCGCTATCCCACCTGAACCCCATCCTCTTCAACTCGTCCTTAACCTTAACCACCGTGCCCCAGCTCCACTGCCTCTTAATCAAAACGCCGTTGACGTCTACCTTAAACTCCACCACTGGGTAACCATTGCCTAAGCCTAAGTTATAAACCTATGGCTAAACTCGCCCAGTATTAGTGCGCTATGCCTCGTAGGCCCTCCTCAACTCGTCCCAGGGTATCTTCCTGCCGCACTTGGGGCAGTACTCCCAGTCCTCGTTGAGCAGCGCACCGCAGTATGGGCACCTATACTCCCTCGGCTTCTCAACCTCTGCCTCGGTGCGTTTAACCTCCTCAACCTTAACCTGGGCTTCAAAGTACTTACTTACGTACTTCTCCCAAATCCCCCTCGGATCTCTGGCGTATATCCTAAGCCTACGGTACGGTATGGTGTTGGTTGGCTTCTTAAGCGTTATCTCAACGAACCTCCTCCTCTCATCCACGGTGACACTGTCCGCGTCAAGGGGTGCCTTTAGTACGTAGAGGTCGTCGAAAATGATGGCGTCCTTGTAGAAGGCAATACCCTTGGTGGGTATGTATGGTATGTTCTGCATCATTGACGTGCTTTGGCTTAGGTAGGGTAAGCCTGTGTACTTAGCCACCACGTAGAACACGGCGAACCATATGCCGAACATTATTAGGTAGGTTATGAAGTACCTGAGGAACTCGAGCGTAGATTGGGCCATTGATGGGTAATTACCTAGGAGTATTGATATTGCGGCTGATATCCTGTTGAAGAGGGCTGAGTAAACCACTAGGACTGCTATGAGCAAGGCTAGCATTATCCCCAGGTTCAGGAACATCTTCTTGCTTAGGGCTGAGTACTCCCTGGGTAGTTCATAGTCCCTCTCCATGGCCTTCCTAATATCCTCACCGGTTAACCTACTCAAAGCCTGCCTCCTCCTGTACTGCTCACTCTCACTCCTATTCTTGGAATAGGACTTATAGCCCATGAATATGGATGCGCCGAATATGATTATGAAGTAGGCTATGAAGAGGCCTATGGATATCCAGTAATTCCTAATGACCTGGCCCCAGGCGAAGATGGCTGCGAAGGCAACTGGGGTAACTACCCAAAGCAGGTACATCATTGGCTTTGACATTGTGGTGTATGACATGGTTAAGCATCTATATGGTTCGCCTCGTTTTAAACTTTTCCACAAATTATTAATCCCTTAAGCCAGGTGTTAACCTAACCACAACCCTGTGCAGCGCCTTAACCTCATCCGGAAAGTCGCTTAGGCTTACTCCACCATTCTCAACGGCTTCATTAACCCATGGGCAATCCTTCGAAACAACCACCTCCCCAGTCCTTGGGTTGTAGAGCAGTGGGTACATTTTACAAGCCAGCGGCTTAATCGGGTGTATCGTGCATAGTTTACTTTCCCTATCGTAAAATGGGCAATAACCCAATATAACCCACCTATACATTGTGACCCCATTAACCTTAACTTCCTTGAACGTTAACTCAACTCCCCTCTCCCTGGCAAGTCTCCTAAGTCTCCTAGCCTCATCGCTGAATACGAGTGGACCCTGCTCCTCACGCTCAAAGAAGCAGCAGTTGTCGCAGTGGAGACATGTGAATTTAGCCACAAGTACCCCTAAGCAGGCCCTTAATAAGCAGTTTAGGCCCATTGAGATAGGAGAGGTATTTCTAGGGATTTGCGAGAAGAATTTTAATAACACCTAAGTTAACTGAACTAGGTGGTGAAGGATTTGTTAACCATTAGTAAGGATAGGTACATAGGGGCCGTGGACCTACCCATAAGGATATTCAATACGGCCACTAAAACCGTTGAGCAGTTCAGGTTGATGAAGGCTGGGGTGGCTAGGGGCTATGTATGCGGCCTAACACCGTATGATGAGGCCCACGTTGGTCATGCAAGGGTGGCCGTGTTCTTCGACCTATTTAGGAGGTACCTAGAGTACCTTGGGGTCAACGTTAGGCTTGTCACCAACTTCACAGACATTGATGATAAAATCATTGAGGTTGCTAGGAGGGAGTACGGTAATGACTTGGTTAGCCGCTGGTATGAGGTGCCGTCGAGGTACATTAAGAAGTACCTGGACTACATGGATGCGTTGTACGTGAAGAGGGCCTACGCATACCCCAAGGTGACCGAGAACGTGCAGGACATGGTCAAGTGGATTGATGAACTTGTTAAAAGGGGTGACGCCTACGTTGTGGATGGGTCTGTCTACTTCGACATAACTAAGGTGCCCAACTACGGCGAATTCTCAGGACAAAAGATAGATGAGTTAATGGCCGGGGCCAGGGTTGAGCCGGAACCCGGTAAGAGGAATCCACTGGATTTCGCCCTATGGAAGTCCTGGAAGCCGGGTGAACCCTGGTGGGATAGCCCATGGGGGCCTGGTAGACCTGGTTGGCACCTGGAGTGCGTGGTGATGTCATCCAAATACCTCGGCGTACCCTTCGACTTCCATGGAGGAGGCCAGGACTTAGTATTCCCACACCACGAGAATGAGGTAGCCATAGCCAAGGTTTACTATGGGCTTAGGTTATTCGCCAGGTACTGGATACACGTGGGGTTGGTTAATGTTAAAGGTGAGAAGATGAGTAAGTCGCTAGGTAACATAATACCTATAGGGGATGTGCTTAATAAATATGACCCAGAGGCCATTAGGCTCTACTTCCTCAACACCCACTACAGAAAACCCATTGACTTCAATTTCAGCAGCATTGAGGCCATGGAAAACGTGCTCAGGGGTATTTACGCAAGCCATGACTACCTACTCCAACTCATGGATGAGGCCCCAGAGAGGGGTTCAGGTGATGATGATGTTGTTAATGAGGCCTTCAGGTTCATGGTTAACTTCGAGAATGCACTGAATGACGACTTAAACACCCCAGCCGCAATATCGGAGTTGGTTAACCTAAGCAACTACATAAACTCCAGGGTCGTTTACCAACCTGAGAGGGTTTCAAAGTACTCAATATCACAGTTGCTGAACGTGCTATCCTACATGGGGCAGGTCCTCGGGGTTCTTAACAAGGTCACGGTTAACCCAACGTTGGTGAGCATAATAAACACCATGATCAGGGTTAGGCAGGGTTTGAGGGAGAGGAAGCTTTACGACGCTGCTGACTTAATCAGGGATGAATTGGGTAAGTTGGGTATTGTGCTGGGTGATTACGGTGGCAGGACGTATTGGTTCGTAGATAGGAGGAGGATTAAACTACCTTAACCACCCTGAACCCTCTCAAAGACCAGTAGGTCATCTGAGAATTTCACAACACCCCTTCTCTGAAGCTCCCAAAGCACGTCAACAACCATGGGCCTCAACCTGGCCTCATCATCCTCGCTCAACTTAACCCCCCTACCATACTCCTCCATAACCTTATTAACGAATTCAATGGTCCTAACCTTATCCCCAGGTTTAAGTCTACTCAACTCCTCACCCACAATCCTACTAATGGTCTCAAACTCACCGCTGGACACGACCCTGAGGGGGATTACTGCTTAATAATCCATTCTGCATTAGGAACCTAGAGGCCGTAGGTGGGAAGCAATTTAAATTGGTATTACTAGAAGTGGTTTGTGCATTACTACGCTGAGGTGCATCCAAGGGTTAGTGGGAATTTAAGCCTAGTGAGGAGCCTTGAGGGTTACGACGGCTTCAACATACCAGACTCACCTTTCGGAAACCCCGCGCCATTGCCATTGGTGGCCGCATGCCTAATCAGGAGGGTTTACGATGAGAAGAGGATTATAGTTAACCAGAGGCTACTTGACATAAATGAACTTCACTTGATCTCAATAGCCCAGGGTGCCCTCCTGATTAGTGCTGACGTAGCCTTAACCAGGGGTGATAAGCCGAGGGTTGGTAAGGATGTAGGTTACCTAGCCTCCGAGGAGGCCCTGGGGCTTCTGAGGAGGAGTGTGAGGGGTATTAGGGTTGGGTTAATGCTGAGCATGAGGTATGGTAGAGGACTCATTGAGGAGAGGATGAGGGTTGGAGCTGATTTTTACCTAGTCCTAAGGTTAAGTAGGCCGGATGAGTTAAAGGGTCTTGAGGTAGGTAAGCTAATACCCTACATCATAGTTGAGACTGAGAACAACGTGGACATCATCAGGAAGATTAATCAACCCCACTTCAAGGAGGATGAATTGAAGGGCCTATTCACCAAGTTGAGGGATCTTGGCGTTGAGGGTGTTTTATTATCAACACCGGGGGATCATAAGGCCTTAATTGGGTTAACCAGGTACTTCGTTTAACTTCACCTAATGGGCATGTTCCTATCCCTCCACGTGGCCACATTCTCAAGCACAATCATGGTCTCCGACTTAACGACATCTGGGTGGGTTGGCAGGTACTTTATTAGGAAGTTTGAGAGTTGCCTAAGGTCTCTGGCCCAAACCTTAAGTACAATGTCGTATTGCCCAGTCACCACCTGCGCCTCCTCAACCCACGGGAGGTCCCTCTCATTATCTGAATCGTATATTATCCTCTCGGCCAGGGCAACTTGACTAGGCTTAGTAGCGCCAGGTACCCTCCTAACGGTTAGTAGGACGTATGCCTGTATGTTGTAACCCATTTGGGCTGGGTCTATGATAGCCTTGTAGCCCAGTATGGCTTTACTCGACTCAAGCCTAGCCAGCCTACTCATTATCGTTGTCCTAGGCTTATTAAGCACCTCTGCCAGCCTTGAGACAGTAATTCTCCCATTCCTCTGTAGGTAATCCAGTATTCTGGCATCCAACTCATCCATCATTAGCTAGCCTAGGTTGGGAGATTAATTAATGTTATTGCTTCACATAGACGACCAGTGGTCATCCTGTCCCTCAACCTTAGCCGAACCGCGTATGAACTGGATGGGATTCTTGACACCGCAACCCAGGTTTGTTGGGCATAGGCCTAGACTATTCAATTCCTGGCATGAAGGTGGTATGTAGAACTTCTTACCACCCCTAAGCCCAGCCAGGTGCTCCACCTGGTACCTGGCTATCTTCTCGTTATAATCAGCGGCATGCTTGAAGGGTTCAAGGGCTTCCTCAACGCACTCCTCCCTCTCCTTACCCTCGGCTACGCATTTATGAAGGAGGTAGGTGGCTAGGGTGAACCTGGCCATGTGGCTTGGGTTACCACCAGCCTTAAGCTCGTTTAGGACAGCGGTCACGCAGGGTGGGTCACCCCTCGGCGCCACCCTAACGCTTGGCCTGTGCCTAACCTGGGGTGACGCCCCCTCAATGGCCTTTAACCTATCCCTAACCGAGTTTATGAGCGGGGTGAATAGGTCTATGTTAGCATTAAACCTATTAATCATGGCCATTACCCTGTTTTCAACGGCCTCCTCAAGCACCCTGTAGGCGTCGTGTTGAGTTAGCAGCACGTACCCGTGTATAATTGGCCTAGTGCCCAACACCCAATTTGGGTCATTCCTGGGGCTGTTCCTTAGGTAATCCCAAATGGGCATTGCGTAGAGGAAGGGCTTAAGCATCAGCACCTGACCCTGGACGCCCCCAACCCTCCTAGCCACCGTTGAGGCTAATTCACCGACGCCTATTACCCTCAACCCAAGTTCATTGAACAGACCCTTAATGCACTCAAGACTCACCCTACTGACCCTGCTAATGGACTCCACACCCCTTGAAAATATCTTACTCTCTGAGTCGGCTATCCTCCTCCAAACCCTCCTATCCATTGACGCGGCCAGCGCATAGGCGATGTACCTAACCATGGGTGCATCCTCAGCGTTGAGGCTGAGTTTAGCCCCCTCCCCCTCCTTAATGAGGGTGTTAAGCATGTTTAATGCCTCCTCAACAATCCCCCTAAACCCCTCACCAGCTAGGTCACTGACCTTAACATTAGCCTTCTCAATAATCCTCCTGCCAATACCGGTGAAGGGGTATTGCCCAATCAACCTAGCCAACTCGCCACATTGGGTTACGCTCACTAAGCTGGAGGAGCGGAATCCCTTTAATAGCTAAGTGGTAATTAACTTAAAGTATTACCCAGCTCACCCATTGAAGGCTCCATGTCAGTGAAGGTAATAGACCAGTCATAATCTACGCCATTAAAGGATATCTCAATACACATAATGGCTAGCTAACATTTTAAGGTAAAGGCATAGTTAAGTAGAGCTGAACTAGCCAGGGAGGGTAAAACCTTTAACGCCTTATTAAGTAACCCAACCCAGCTAATAAGGTTGTTTCCCTGGGCAACTGCAATAAAACCTTTAAATTAAGTGGAGGATGCATTTCCTCAATGAGGAGAACTATCCTCATTATCGCCATAATCGTAATTGCAGTAATAGCAGTCACATTTGCAGTAATGTACTTAGTAACTCCGAAGCCCAATGTGGTAATCATGGCTAAACCATACAGCGAATTTAAAATATGCATTAGAACCCCATCTGGTCTAACAACAATAGTAGTGTCTCCACGCGCTATACTTAAGAAAGGATCGTTAACCGGCGACGTTAAAGTTAGTTACTCCTGGCGTACATACTATGTAAAGACCTTATTACCTAACGGCACGGTTATCACAATCATGGTTAAATTACAATTGGTTAAGCTCCAGGTCGACGGCTCCAATACCTATGTGCCGCCAGGCTTCTTACTGCCGCTCAATGCTAGTATTTCCTCTGATAATATACTTAGTACTCCCTGCCTTGGTTATGATGTAAACTGGGTTACTGGTGTTTATCTTGGGAATAATCATTATTACAACATTACCGTAATTAAGGGTGTGGATGTCCTGGTTCAAACCGTGAATTTAATCCGGTTGTCAGGTGTTAATAAGAGTGTTGATGATATAGCTTGGTTACTCATAACAACACCCGAGTTCGGGGCTGCGTACTATAATCCCCACGGTATATACCGCATTGAACTACTCCCAATGCCCACGCTGGAGAAGCCCATGGTAATTACTAAAGTAATTACTATATTCTATAACTTCACAATGTCAAGCAAATTCACAGTAACCTATATTGCCGGCTCTAAGATTAATCCCAACTTTGTTAGGGAGTACCTCGAGAATTATCTTGGCAGTATTGGTTGGTATAATGTAAGTTTTGTGATGAATAACAGTAATGTTAAGCTCGTGTTTATGAACTACACCCAGGTCATTTATGTAAACAACGGAACAATGATTAAATGCATCTTTGAGTTCCCTGCATTACTAATCAGAGTTAATGTACTGGTCAATGGTTCAAGGAGTACTACATGGATGCCCCTTGCCATATCACCAACAAGCCCCGTACTAATTAAGGGAAAGAATTATGTGAATAGCATCGATAACGCAATGAGGAAGATCAACATGAACAAGTACCTAGATTTACTCAGCTCAATCGAACCACTTAATGGGACAACATGGCCTTATCAGTACAATGCCGCCATAATTTATAACGTAAATTCCCTGTGCGGTTTAACAACACAAAAGATATTTCAGAGAAATCCACCAGTTTTTACGGAATTTGTGCGTTATATGTTCACTAAGAACGCCACACTACTTCCACCATCATAAATCAAAACATAATTAAACCCTTAATTGGACTTCACGTAATCATTAAGGTTCATCCTTAGGTACATCCCCCTGAGCTCACTTAACACGTCACCACCCAACTTCTCCATTATCAACCTGACCATGCCCCTAAAGTCCGAATTAACCCTGGCCACCCTATCGACTATATACAATGGTGCGGGATAGTCCAGCCTCGGCATTGTGGATAGTGGTGCCAGTGCTGAGATGAGGTCCTTAATGAGGCTTGGGTCACCGAGGTATTCCACATATATTGGTAGTGACAATGGTATGTATTGAACGTAGAAACCATAAACATCCCTACCACCGACCTTACCCACCACGTAGGGTTTTGTAATCAATGCATTATTACTAGTTTTATTACTGGACCTATAGGTCTCGAGGATTACGTGGGCTATTAGGGGTTCTTCCATAACCTGTAGGGCCTTATTCATGTAATCCCTGAACCCAGGCTCGGTGATGGATTGGGAGTACTTATTAATCCTAACGTCCTTAACATGTGCTAGGACCGGTACATCCACCTTATCGATATCACGCCTACCAATCACCGCGCCGTCAAGTAGTAGGAGGTTTATGTGAAACTTCCTAAGCGCATCCAATGCGTACCTAACCTCCATATCAAGCGTAACCCCCTCCAACTCCTCACCAGAGGCCCCGAGTATTGGCTTGAATGGTCAATACCCTACCTTTACCCCGCGCTTATCAGTACGGCTACGTTTATTACGGATACCTTAATCTTGGTTAGTGGGTTTATGCTGCCTGGTGTTGGTCCGCCTACGTCGACGTGGTGGGCCTTATTGACGACGTAACCCACCAACCTGTCACCAGCGTAAACGGGCTCCATGACCATTACGTCGTTTAGGTGAGTCCCGGATATGTAGGGGTCGTTGAGGAGTACCACGTCGCCAGGGCCCAACTCAACACCCTCCCCATCAAGCCAGTTGAGGAGGTTCCTAACCCCAACCCTGAATGAACCCAGGTGAACGGGTATGTGCTCAGCCTGAGCAACAACCTCACCCTCAGGATTCACTACAGCGCAACACCCACCTCCTCAGCCACGAAAACCAAAACCCCAAACACCAACCCCAGGAAACCACGTGAACATGCCTTAGAGAGGTGTTTAAAAGTAGTCCTGCTTAGAGACAATAATGGGGAGAATCTATGGGCGTGGACCTAAGGAAGGAGGTGCTCAGGTTGCTTAAGGAGGATGAGGAGTTTAGGCTAGCCGTAACGGGCCTACTAGGCATTGATGAAATACTCAAGGCAATAAAGTCCCTACAGGAGCAAATGGTCAAGCTGCAGGAACAGGTAGCTAAATTACAGGAACAGGTGGCGAAGCAGGGAGAGGCCATATTAGTCCTGCAGAGGAGTCATGAGAAGTTGGTAGCATCAATAACAGCCCTTGGGTATAGGTACGGCATTTACACCGAGGATGTATTCAGGGACGCCATTAAGTACCTAATCGAGGACCTACTCAAGGCCTACGAGGTCAGGCGTTGGACATACTACGACAACGAGGGTGTGGTATTCGGCTACCCATCAGTCATCGATGTGGACGTACTAATTAGGGATAACGAGCACATACTCATCGAGTATAAGGCAAGCATTGACAGAGGTGACGTAGCCGAACTAGCCAGGGAAGGAATACTCTACGAGAGAGTGAATAAGGTTAAGCCGAAGCTACTAATCGTAGGACCAGTAGTCAGGAAAAGAGCCCTTGAACTAGCCAAGGCATTAAACATCGAGGTAAGGGCAACTGAGGTCATGGAATAACAAACCCAAACTAATGGAAAAGTTACAGAGAGTCCATGATATTGGTAAGCACGAGTTTTTCCTAAATTTATGAAAACCACGGATTTTAAAAATTATCAAGAGGTCGTGAACTAGCCATTAATCTGTAGGACCTCACGGTTTTCACAAATTTAGGAAACCGATTCCGAATTCGATAAATACGATAACACCTCGTTTGCAAAAGCTATGGGTAAGTTGGTGCTCTGTCCGAGGTGTAGTTTACCTATTAAGTCTGTCTATACGTATGAGGCTGGTTCGAATACGTATTACTACGCCTACCACGGTACTTGGGTAGGATTGCGCTGAGTAGACAGGATGTTGCGTTAACCACGAACTCGATAATAATCAACGGCATTGAGTATGAAAAGAACGAGGTCAAAGCATGCATTTATAAATGGCTCAACATCGGCATTCTACTCATCCACATAGGCAAGGCAGGAAAATGCGTAGTCGTACCATTCAGGAAGGAGGATTACGAAAAACTATGGCTCACCCTAATAACCCACTGGAGAATAAACCCAGACTGCGGATTCTTAATGAAGCTTATGCTGAGCACATGCAAATAGCCAATAGACTAAACGCTATTGCGATACCGAATGGTAAATAATTGTAATGCAGTAAAACTCAATATGAAAAAGCCAATAAAAGAACAGAGGCATCACTTCAACTACAAAGCCGGGCTCGATTTAAAAGTTGTGATGACTAAAGTCAACCGAGAATTTTTACAATACATCAGTGCGTGCATTAATGACGACAAGAGGTACGAATAATCCATACTAAAGCAACTACGGAGAACCGAGACTGTTTAAGATTGTGTTTATGAAACTTTGCTTCTTTACCTAATCGCCCATGACTACACATTACCTACCCACTGAAATTCACCGATTCTCCCTATGTAATGCTTTTAATGCATCATCTTTAGTAATGCCCGTACCTGCGCATGGATTAAGGGCTTTGTTGCCTGTCGGGTTTGATACTGTGGTTGACGTATTGCGTAATGATAGACACGCATCAGGCATATACTTCGCGGTGTTGAATACGAGACCTAGGGTTGCGGTTGCTGTTGGTGAGAGATTCTACCCCCATGTCGCTCAATGGGATTTCGGCCTTCATAGTAGTCATTGAGGGCGAGGGCACCACAGAGCTCAGGGTAATAACCCACACATACCCTGCACTTTCTGACCTAGGCACGTCCAAGTCCTATGCATGGGAGATACTGAATGCTGTTATTGAGAGACTTGGCGTTAGACCTGTAAATGTTGTTGATGTTGATTATATGGACTCGTCGAAATCCTCCCAACTTGGGTCTTAGGTTCATGACCCAGTTTCCTTCAGTAATTTCTCGACGAGGCTTAGAACCATCTTTGCACTATTTAATGCGTACTCAGCATCCACCCTGGTGTAGAGCTCCTCAGGTGGTATGCCGCTCTCCTCATCACCGTACATTGCCAATTCCCTCTCCTTCCTGAGACTCCTTGATATGGATATTAATTCATCCATATGTTCCCGAAACCATGCCGGAAATTTACCCTGCTCCCTCCTCAACACCGGCCCCACGTCATGCCACTTCGGTGGTTCAACACCCACTATCCTTAGTGCAGCCTTGAGGGCTAGTTCAACCGTCTCCTGACATTGCCTAACAACGTAAGGGTAATTACCATTGGTTAAGGCTTCCTCAGCATGCCTAACCCTCTCCATGGCCTGCCTCAGGTATGACCTAGCCATGTCGAGGTTATTCAATTTCAATCACCTCACCAAATTTATAATCACCCTTAAGCACCCAATACCAGGACTTATCGTTAACCCAAACCCTCCTGGCACCCAACTCCCTAAGCCTATTAATCAACCTGGTCAATACACCCTCGAAGAAGCCATCCTTATCGTAAATTACCACAGCGTCCTCGGTCATGTCTAGGTAGATTGGTGAGAACCTGGATGCCTCGGCCCTGGTTTTAATCACCGGTGATAGGGCTATGGCGTAGCCTGAATCCATTAAGCCATCGAGAAGCGGCTGAATTAGGTCCTCAGCCCTCTCAAACATCTTAATCCTCTCGAAGATGCCCCTGGGCAGGTCCTCGAAGATTACGAGTAGGTCAAGGTCACTATCCCTCCTGGCGCAACCCCTAGCCACACTACCGTAAACCACGAGGGAGACTAGGTTATCGCCGTAGAGGCTTAGTAAAGCATCCAGTAGCCTAGACACCACCCCCCTATAGGGCTCAGCCAGGTGCTCCACCCCCCTCTTAAACACATGCAGATAACCTGGGTGATTTTATAAACCCTTAACTAACCATCCATAATAGCCATGGGCTAAGTCGTGTATGCGGATTGCCAGTATTGCGGTGGCGTTGAATGATAACCCTCCTTTAAGCACCTCTAAAGGTACACGACTTAATGTTTAAAAATAGTGACGCTATGTAGCATGGTAGCTATGCATGGGTCTTCACATGGGGTAAAGGTCCTACTACCAGTGGGCTTTGATTATGTGGTTAATGCCCTACGTAACTACAAGCATGCATCCAATGTCTACTTCACGGTACTGGGTACTTCACCTAGAGTCGCTGTCTTCATAGGTGGCAAATTCTTTGTTAGGACCCTCGGCTTCATAACTGTGGTTACGGTGGTTATTGATAATGGAAGCTACACAGAGGTTAAGATAGTGACCCATACGAATGAATTTGCCTTTAGGGGTGGTGACTTCGGTGCGTCAAAGTCATACGCATTTGGGGTTCTTAAAGCCATAACCAAGGGCCTTGGCGTTAGCCCCAGTAATGTTCTTAGCATTGACTACATGGATTCATCGAAATCCACCCTACTGGGCTAATTACGAGCAAGTCCTTAAATCCCCTCCCCAAGCCCTAGATAACACCTCCCTAACCCTCTCGAAGTGCTGCTGGTGTATCCTGAAGGTGTAGGCTTCGCCATCATGCCTAATAACAATTGTAACGAATCCTGAACCCACATCGTACTCATAACACATTTCACTCAACGCCAAATCCCTGGGTATAAACATGGAATCCCCATTCCTATTCACAATTCTAACCCCATCATTGGTGAACTCGAAATGGTGGGAATAGAAATATGGATTCCCCACAAACCTCCTCCTAAGCCAGAACCAAAGGTAAAGCACAACGGCCTCAATAAGCACCACAACGCCAAACAGCATCCATTCGCTAAATTGTGCAAGGGTTCGTTCTATGTACCCTGCAACCACTACGATGGCTATACCAACGGCTATATCAACAAGCCTAACCCACAATGGTATGGCTTTAGAGCCCCTCCTGCCGAATTTAGCCATACACAGCCAGTCTCACCGGCCTGGTTTAAAGTCTTTATTAGATGACTATTAATTCTTATGGGGCGTAAATTTAATATTCAATGATGAGCGCTGAGCGTAATGGCTGTTGTTAAGGATGTTAAGCAGGCTATTAGGGATAGGGTTTGGAGACTCCTTGAAGAGAGGGGTGTGGCTACGTTCCCAAAGCCTGTGTATGGCAGGATACCTAACTTCGTAGGTTCTGAAAGGGCCTGTGAATCAGCGGCCTCACTGCCGGAGTTCCATAGGGCCCGTGTCGTCAAGGTTAACCCTGATTCGCCACAGAGGAGGTGCAGGGAGCTAGTTCTCGAGACCGGCAAGTTGCTCATAATGCCAACGCCGAGGATTAAGGAGGGCTTCCTAATGCTCGACCCAGATAAAATATTGAGGAGTCATTACAGGGAAGCCTCGACAATAAGTGGAGCCTTTAGGTTTGGGACCCCCATAAAGCCCTGGGACTCACCCACAATCGACCTGGTCATAATCGGGTCTGTAGCCGTCAACCCAAGGACTGGGGCCAGGTTGGGTAAGAGCCATGGTTATGCGGAAATAGAGTGGGGTATAATGAGGATGCTTGGTAAGGTCGGTGAGGAAACACCAGTGGTCACCACAGTCCATGAACTGCAGCTTGTTAATGATGAAATACCCAGGGAGCCCTTTGACCTACCTGTGGACATAGTGGTAACACCCACTAGGGTGATCCGAGTTAGTAGGGTTAACCCAAAGCCATTGGGCATTTACTGGGAGTACGTTACCGAGGACATGGTTAGGGAAATACCGATCTTAGCCGAGTTAAGGGTAATGCACAGCAAAGGCCAATAATGGTCATAATGATAAAATGCTAATTAATACATTTGATATAGAGATGATATAGAGAATTTTAAGGGCATGAGGCACCTGGTTCTTAGGCCTAAGCTAGTGATGATTACCCTAATGCCCTCAGGTGGTTGACTATAATTTATTTTAGTTGGACCCACTGGTGCTTGGTATGGGCTACCTCTACGGTGTTATGGTTACTGGACTTAACTTCACTAAGGCACTAGCCGGATTACCCGTGGTCCCAGTTAAGCAAGGTAACCATCATATTACCCTGCTTTACATTGGTGATAGGAAGCCCAGTGGTGGTGTTGGGGATAAGCTGAGGCGTGTTGTTGAGGGCTTTCAGTGCTTCAGGGTTGAACTAGGTCAACCTTTACTGTTACCTAGCCTAGTTAAGCCTAGGGTGTTGGCTATTGAGATTAATGATCACGGGTTATTGGCCAGGTTAAGGGCGCTGATCATTAATGCGCTTAGGGATTCTGGAGTTAACATTGCTGATAGGTACCTGGGTGACTTTAAGCCGCATTTGACGGTAGCCTACGTGAGGGTTAAGGTTGACCCCCAGTATTTAATGACGCTGCTCAGTTACGTTGATTTAAGCACACTGCCGGTTAGGGCAATCCCCGTGGATAGGGTGTCGTTAGTAAGGGCGTGGGGGGATAACTACACTGAGCTGGTTACGTATAGGCTGAGTTGTAGCTAGGATGATTGTTATGTTGATGTGGCGCTTAGCCTAATTAACCTACCGTGGGGTGCGTATATCAACCAGTTCCTCAACCCATACCTCTTGCTTAATTCATCGATAAGTCCGTTAAAAAACGTTAACTCAATCGGCTTGTCGAGGTATAGGGAGATGTGTACGCTGGTGCCGCTCCCCCTATTCAACGTAACCTTAACGAACCTTATGCCTGTTACACCCTTCAACTTAACATAGTCCTTAACGGCCTTTTTAACGTCGGCTTGGTTAATCATTAGTTTTTATTAGCTGTGGTGGTGCTATTAACTATTGTGGTGTCTTTAACGTTAACCACAGGCCCCCGTCCTGCAGGCTGGGTCATCAGTCTCCCCAATCTCCTCAAGCTTATTCTCCTCAATATCCCTGTTCAGGTTAATGGCCTTAACCGTGACCTTAATAGCCTTGGCTTCACCCTTAGGCTTAGCCACACCACCCTCAACACCCGTGTATATGACTTGAACCGACTTACTCTTATCCCTATACACCGTTATACCGAAGGCCCCCAGGGCCCAGGCTAGGCGATAGGCGCCGTCCACATCATCCCTGGTTGCGTTACTGGGCATGTTAATCGTCTTACTGACCCCACTGTCGCTCCACTTGGCGAAGGTTGCCTGCATGTAGACGTGCCACCTCCAGTGTACCTCATTGGCCGTTTTAAGCAGCCTATGCATGGGGTGGCTGCTGGGCATCATACCAGTCTCAAGGATCTTGGACGTCGTCTCCTCATCAAGGGCATTGGTCTCCTTGAGCTTCCTTAGGGCTGTGTAGTTGTACTCAATGAGCCTACCTATGCTTAGGTTGCGCACGTAGGCTATGGCGAATATTGGCTCAATACTTGAGTTAACCCCAGCTATTAGGCTCCTTGAACCCTCGGGGGCTATGCTTATCAAGGCCCCATTCCTAATACCCACCGTTGATGCATCCCTGGCCAACTCATCATCAGTGGCCTTTAACTTAGTCAGGTGGTCATCGACACCCTTGACTAGGTCACCCAGTTCGCCGTAGCCGAACTTAAGAACATTCACGTACTCCTCAACATCACTTGAAACACCCCTAACCTCCAGCATCTTTGATATCCTCTCATCATGGGCCCTCCAGGGTAGGAAACCACCCCTCCACTTGCTGGATGGCCAAAGCGGGAATGGCCCCTTCTCCCTGGCCAACTCTATACTAGCCCTAACCGCAACCCTCGTCACGAAGCCCATTAATGCATCAGCCAAGGCAACAGCCTTAGGTGAGTCGTAGGGTATGTTCAAGGCAACCAGCACGTCAGCCCACCCATTTACGCCTAGGCCGATCCTCCTACTGGCCTTGTTAGCCCTATCCAAGTACTCATGGGGGTGCTGGTTGGCGTCTATCACGTCATCGAGGAACCTGACGGCCGTGAATATGTCACTGGCTAACTCACCCCAATCCACCTCATTACCCTTAATGTACCTGGTTAGGTTGATACTACCCAGGTTGCAGGATTCGAATGGGTATAGGGCGACCTCACCGCAGGGGTTTGTTCCATTTATCACCCTGTACTTGACATAAATCGAGTCGTTTATGAACTCAATCTTGGCGTTGGCCACGTCCTTGTTCCAAAGTCCTGGGTCACCACTGTCCCAGGCGGACTCAACAATCCTCCTCCACAGCTCACCTGCATTAACCCTCCTCCAAAGCTTAACCTCACCTCTCTCAGCCCTGTTAACGCAGTCCTCGTAGCACTTCACGAATTCACTACCCCAGGTCTCGTAGAGGCACCTGCATTCCCTTGGGTTGAGTAGGTAGACGTCCTCGTTGTTAAGGACCTTCTGCATGAAGTAGTCATCTATAGTTACGCTTATGTTGAAGTTCTGGAGTTGAACATCCTTAAGCTGACCAGACTTGGATGAGATGAACTTATCTATGTCCGGGTGCCACCAGAAGAGCATACCCATTTGGGCACCCCTCCTCTTACCACCCTGCTTAATCACGTCAACTATTGTGTCGAAGAGCCTCATGAATGATAATGGGCCTGAGGCCACGCCGCTGGTTGACTTAACCACATCCCCCTCAGGCCTTAATTGGCCAAACTGGTAACCAACCCCGGCACCCGCCTGGAAGAGCAATGCAGCCAGCTTGGCGGCATCCATTATTCCGAAGAAGCAGTTTGGATCATCCCTATTGCTGTCCTTGCTTAAACAGTCATCCACCGGTATCACGAAGCATGCTGATAATTCACCCAGCTTAGTCAGTGAGTTGAACATAGTCGGTGAGTTTGGTAGGAACTTGAGTTGGCTGGTTATATCGTAGAACCTCCTAACCCACTCCATTGGGTCATTGCCGTACTTAACCTCGCTATAGGCTACGCCCATGGCTATCCTCAACCACATGTACTGGGGTGCCTCGAAGAATGAACCATCGAGCCTCTTAAGTAGATAGCGGCTCATCAGAGTCCTAACTCCATTGTAGGTCAACATCAAGTCCCTTGATGGGTCTATTAATGAGGCTAATTCACCAATGCGCCCCTCATATACCTTAACCGCCTCGGGGTTCCACAGGCCCTGTCTTAACCCCTGGTTGAACCAATCAGCAAAACCCCTCCTATAAGCCTCTGTTAAGCTTACTGAGCCTTCATTAATAGCCTTAACCATGTCCTTGCCCCAAACCTGCTTATAGACGCTGAAGAGTAGGTAATTCCTAGCTGCGTCATGCCACTTAAAGTCCTCGCTAACCAGGTTCAGCATCACCAATTGGGCTATGTCGGATATTTCACTGGAGTAAACCTCCCCCTTACCCTTAACCTGGGCAATAACCTCCTGGAGCACGTACTCCGGGTCTGGGGCGCCTGCAAGCCTTAGACTGTTGAGTAGCTTATCCGGGTTAAACCCCTCCCTCAAGCCGCCTCTCTTAATGACCATCGTCATGGCTCCCTCTTTTACTACCTTCACTTTCTGTTCCATATTACGGTAACACCCTAATAAACCCTTCCCAGTTCAATAATAAGAGGGGCTCAGTTAAATTATCCACCAGTGAACAGCCGGCTTCAACCGTATTACCTACTGTTCCCATTGCTATGTATCTGTTGACAATTGTTTTATATGTTCCGATAGATGACTTAAAGTTTTCCCTAACTCCCCATGCAGGGACTGAGTTCATTAGTAGGATAATTATCCTACTTTTAAATACCCTACCACTAAATTAAAAACAAACAAACAGTCTCTACATGGTGTTCGCTGGCCTTACTGATAAGGTCAGGGTTAGGGAGCTTTACGAGAGGATGGGGGTTGGTTACCTTGAGCTTTACCTTAGGGAGAGTGTTGAGGGTTACCTAAGCATTGTTGATGGTGTTAGTGTTAGGGGTGTTAGGGTTATTGACATTGGGTGTGGCTTGGGTGTTGGGGCTGGGTTACTCTCCGGTTTAGCAAGCCAGTACGTTTGCGTGGATTTCGCATGCAGAATCCTTCAATACCCAGCTAGGCTACCTAATGTAGATGTCCTATGCTCCGACGGCTCCATGCTGCCTATTAGAGACTCAGCATTCAAGGTGGCTATACTGCTCAACGTCGTTAATGCCGATACAGACGGCCCACAGCTGATTGATGAAGCCCGTAGGGTTAGTGAACTTGTGCTTGCCAAGTCACCTAGGGGTGTTGACAATGAGTTGATAATTAGACGACTTGGGGGTGTTAATGCTTTTAAGCAATACTGGGCGGCTTAACCGTGGTTGACGTATTAAGTGAGCTTCATGAGAGGTACGGGGAGTTGATTAATAGGGCCCTTGAGAGGTACCTTACCATTGGGGTTGACCCATCCTTTAAGGAGGCTGTGGTTTACCAAGTCTCAACGGGTGGTAAGAGGATTAGGCCACTCATGGTAATTGAGGCCTCCCTGGCCTGTGGGGGTAACGTCGACTCCTCCTTACCCTATGCAGCTATAGTTGAGTTGATACACAACTACTCGCTCATATACGATGATATAATTGATGAGGCCGATTTAAGGAGGAACATGCCCACTGTTAGGAAGAGGTACGGTGACTACGCGGCGATACTGATAGGCATATGGTACAGGGAGGCTATTGAGGAGGCTATACTTGAAACAAAGGACCCGAGGGTGGTGGCTAAGGTAGTTGCAGATACCATAAAGGCCATTGACGAGGGGGAGAGGCTGGACATATTGATGGAGTATTCAGGTAGGAGGGATCCCTACTTCATTGAGAACAGGCTTGTTAGGGAGATTAAGCCAGGTCTAAGGGAACTCTACGTGAAGATGATATCCCTTAAGACGGCTGCGCTCTTCAAAACATCCATGTGGCTTGGGGGATTTTCAGGCAACTGCAGTGGTGAGCAGCTGGAGGCGTTAGGCAACTTTGGGTATAATGTGGGTGTAGCCTTCCAGGTAATAGACGATGTGCTTGACATATTCGGCGACCTGAGGAAGTTCGGTAAGGAGATCGGTAAGGATATTAAGGAGCATAAGGTGGGTAACATAGTAATACTACTCTCACTCCTTGAAAGCAGCAACGCTGGTAAGCTACTCAGCATCCTCTCTAAGCCAAGGCCAACCCAGGAAGATGTTAAGGAGGCGGTGGAGGTTATATCATCAACAAGGGCTAGGGATGAGGCCATTAAGATGGCTAACGAGTACATGAACAAGGCATTAAGTGAGTTAGGTAAAATCCCAAGCAATGAGCACACCAGGAAGCTTGAGGAATTGGCTAAATTCATAGTATACAGGGAGTATTAAACATAAAAAGAAAAAGATTTTAGGTTTTAATAAATAATGCAGCATTATTTATTAAATTAATGGTTACCTTTACCGCTACCGCCATTACCATTATTACTGCCTCCACCCTGGCCCTTACCATGGGTTGGCTTAGAGTGTTCACCACCCTTACCATGCCTATGGAGTGCCTTATACTCCTCAGCCCACTTCCTAGCCTCCTCATGAACCTGCTTAGCTAAGTTGTGAATAGACTCCTTAACACTACTAAGAACCTTCAATGCGCCAGTGTAGTTACCGGCCTTAATCAACTCCCCAGCCAGCTTAACCTGGTTGATTAAGCCCTTCAACTCATTAACCAGGGTTTGGTTACCTGTCTCATTAGCAATCCTGAGGGCAATTGCCAAAGTCCTATTAAGTACCCTCAACTCAGCCTCAGCCTTGGCGAGCTCGGTTACGTTCAGGTGTCTCTCCCTGGCGTAACTCCTAATCACCGTGCTCCACGCCCTCTGCTCAAGGTGAATAGCCTCAATTGCCTCCTTGAGCGCGGTGAAGCATAGGCCCTTGCTTAACGATTCATTAGCCTCCCTGGTTAGGTTAAGTGCTTCGTTTAAGGTTTCATTAACTACCTTAAGCTCACCCGTGAGGTTGGCTACCTGCACAACCTTCTGGTAGAAGAATAGGCTAAGCTCCACGTGAACACTAGCTGCAGTACAGGTGGCGTTCTGAGCCATTGAGGCATTGGCAGCAGTGAACAGTGCTGCGGTAGTGTTAGTTGTTATAGTAGTAGTTGTATTAGTAACTGTAGCAGTGGTGCTTGTAACTCCAGTGGCCAGTGGGTGTATTGGTATGGCTCCCAACACCGCAGCAAGCCCTATGGCTAGGGCCAGTATGGCTACGTTAACTGGGTTCATGAGTTAACCTTACCTAGCCAGGATTTAAAGGATCATGTTCCGGAACCTCGGTTCCACGACTTGAAACGGCTTGACTCCAGGGCTGAAACTAGGTGAAATCAAACCCTGTTTTTCTCGGTATATTTAAATTTGCGTCTGAGGTCTAGTTCTGGTGAGTACTGATTACATTGTTTTCAGGAGTGTTGGGGAGTTCACCAGGTTCGTTGAGAGCATGGTTAAGGGGCTAACTGAGGCTGAGTCGGTCATTAAGGGGGCAGTGTCTAGGGGGGACTTCATCAATGCGATTGATGTTGAATCCATGGTTAACGTTGCCTTAGATCCCAGGGACTTACTTAACATTATACGTGAAGCTAAGGACTCATACCAAAGGATCCTTAGGTCAATACCCAGTGAGCTTAAGGATGCTGAACTGGTCGTGGTCCTAGAGATCATGGGTAATAAGCCCGTTAAGGCATATATAATACCTTTGAGTTTAAGGCAAGCCGCTGAGACTGGGTCTAGTAGGCCTGCCTCTGTCTCTTAGATGGCTGAATCATGTATATGGGTATCTTAAGCTCACTTCCATAGAAGTAGACCAGCAGTATTCTCGATATAGCCCTTAGCCCAAGCATCAGGACCGTTGGCTTAACACCCAGCTCCCTGGCCGCTGAACTCCAGGTCCTTGACTGGAAGACCTTGGCTATGATGCCTTTTTCAATAATCTCAGGTAGCCTTGAACCACCCCTGCTGATCACCATGAAGTACGCCTTGAAGAGTTCCATCAAGGCATCAACCGTGTTCTCATACGTCATTGGGCCCCAGGCATAGGCCACAAGCCTATTGAATTGGCCACCCGTTAAACCTGGTTCATGACCTCTCTCAACGGGTTCCTCGCCCATAAGTAGCATTAGGGCTACGTCAGGCTCCAGGTTAACGTAGGGCCCGCTCAGACTGTTAACTAGCCTAATCCTGAACTCCCTGTTAGCATAGCTCACAACCTTCCTGGCCATCTCACTTATGGGTTTAACCATTAGCACGCTGTATTCTCCACTTACCGGGTTCCTTTCCGGGCTTATGTGTATTGGTAAGTAGCCGTTCTTAACCCAGAACCTTAGTAGTTGAGGGTTAACGCCGAAGCCAACCCCAACCCAATCTAGCCCTCTGGCCCTTGCCTCATCCTCAAGCATCCTGAGGGCCGTTGAACCAAGGCCCCTATCCTGCAGCTCTGGGTGTGTTGCTATCCTAACAATCCTCCAACCCCTCAACTTGGCGAATTCAGGCATCTTCCAGTACTTAACCATTCTGTCGGGTATTATGTTACCTGGCGGCTTAAAGCCAAGCACCATGTTATTCACCGTCTCCTCATCTAAACCACCCTCCTCAGCCAGCTCAATGGAGACAACCACCTTACCGTTCTCCAGGGTAAGGGCCCTAACCGTGTGGTGGGGTGCATCCATCATCATGCCCAGATCGTCCGGTTCATTCCTGTAGTGGGCCTGGACGTATATGCCGAAGAACTGTCTCAGGGTCTCCTCATCCTTGAGGAAAAGTTCCTCAATGTTAGGTACAACGTACTTAACCTTTCCCTCGCTGACCAGTTTAACGTCGTTCTCATCCACGTGGGCTGGTTCAGCGTCTAGGAGGAAGGCGTTGAATAGCCACCTCTCAATTGGGTCACCCCTCGCGTACCTTATAGGCTCCTCCATCTCGTACTCAAGGACCTTAACCCCCCTCCTACTCTTAAGGTACTTGAGGAACCTCACGCTGAAGCCCCTGCCAGCACCCTCATAGCCGTGTATCGTAGTTGAGTAAACAACCCTATTGAACCTGCCGTGTATGCCGTATAACACGGGGAGGGGCATCATGGCCGCCTCATCGACTAGGACTATGTCAATTGGCCTCTGGAGGGATAGGAGTGGGTAGGGCCTGTAGTAATCTATGTAAATACCCCTAGCCGATAACCCAGTAACCCTACCCCCAGACTCAGAGACCTCAACATCGTAGTCAAGGCTCTCAAGGCCCCTCCTGGCGAACTCCATGAGTGTCTCCACGTTGTCGGGGCTCTCCGCCGTAACCACTATCCTAGCCACGCCACGCCTCCTCCTTAACCTATGCCCTATTAGGGCTGCGGCAAGCCCCACAGCCGCCGACTTACCCCTACCCCTGTCTGCTATCACCACGGCGTTAACCTTACCCCTTTCGTTTATCATACCCTCAATCATCGATATCACGTTAACCTGGTCCTGGGTCTTGGCCAGCCTATAGACCTCAATGGCCTTACCCTTAACGTCAGGTAACTTAACCTGACCCTGGGCATGCTCAAAGGCGTTGACGGGTTGGGGTGGTTTAATGAAGGTGGAGTCATCAACGTTGTATATCGCTATCCCCTCGCTCTTCATGAGGCTATCCCAGAACCTAACCTTAAGGTACTGCCTAACCTCCTCCGGCTTATGTGGTGGTGTTATTAGCTTAGTTTGGAATTTCGTTATTACCCTGAGCCACTTATCCATGGGCGGCATCATGACTACGTAAATCCCCCCACCCCTAACCACGCTACCCACCCTACCCACGTCATTGGGCTTCAGGTCGTTGAATAGGTCGATAACTGCGTAGTCTAGGGTTTGGCCTAGGAGCAGTTTAGTGTCCTTGAATGGAGTTGGCTTAAACTTAACATTACTCATGCCATCGGTGAAGAACCTTAACCTCTCCCTGGCATCGCCATACTCAGGCTGGTATAGGTATATGCCGTTGCCCATGTTTGTTACGCCTAGGAAGAACCTAACCACCTCGGCCGCGGATTTGGCAACAGTCTCGTTACTGGACCCAACCAGCACAACCATCCTCCTGTGGTTAGCCTTAACACCACTCCTAATGAAATCCTCAAGAACCTTAACCCACTCAACCACTACCAGCCCCCTTAGCGTTGAGCTTTAAACCTTCATGCAGATTATCCATGGTTAAGCCTTCGGCATTATACACCAATGGGTGGAGGCGACTTAAAGTTTAAGCCACTATTAAGTATCTTTTTTAAGAAATAGTTTATTAAAGCCTACGCACATTTAGCATAGGTGCCTGAGGTGGATAGCTGCGGAGGCGACCCAAGGCCAGCTAAGCGGCTCCCCCTATTCACGGATTGCAGGGAGGTTGACGGTGAGGTAGCGTGCCCTGGTGATAGTGGCTACAGCACCATTCCGGTCTTCGGCAAGACTACTAGGCTTAGGAAGGACTCCCCGGCAATAATGCTGATGGGTTGCCTAGACGAGCTCGTCAACCTGGCTAACGGCATAAGGCTGAGCATGAGCCAAGTCTCCGACATAGCCGCCATGGTCATGGCGCTGTCCATGCAGTTGAACGCCTACCTAGTCCAGGGCACCCAGGAGAGGCTCAGTAAGGTTAGGATCGTGGAGACTCTGCTTGAAACTAGGATAAGCGAGCTTTGCTCATCCTACAGCGGCGACGTGGGTTGGGTGGTGGCTGACACGCCAGAGGCCCAAGTCATGGATGGGGTTAGGGTTAAACTTAGGGAGTGTGGTAGGGTAGCATCATCAATGCTTGATAAGTACCCTCAGGTGGACAACATAATAAAGGTCCTCAACCACGCTGATAAGTTAATAGCCCAATCCCTCTACTGCCTAGGTGGCAAGGTATATAGGACTATTGACGATGTGACCGGTGCCTTGCTCTCCAAGGCACTAGGCAATAACGCTTAAAACAAGGCCCCTTTTGAGGCTTGTTAATGCAACAGTCCAGTAGGGAGTGCGTGGCCGATTACGTAATAATTGACGTGTGCAGTAATGGCGAGGACTCTGTTAAGAAGATCCTCGGCTCAGCGGTATCAAACGCTAGGAGGGGGCCTGGTAGGGTTTTTCAAATAGCCATACTGTGCCCCCAGGTGAACTACACCAAGTACCTCCTCAACGCCAACGAGGTCGTGGCAAACAACATGGACGTTAGGATTGAGCTCTACGAGGCCTCATCAGGCGACGGAGCCCTAAAGGTTCTTAGGTACCTGGCTGGTAGGTGCAGGCCAAGGCAGATAATAAAGGTTGCTAATCTTGACTTAGGGGAATTTGAAGGGCTCACCCAGCCGCATAGCTAAGGCTATTCCCTTAAGGTTAACCTAGCATCATTAACCCTAATCCTTCAATCTCCCTAAGCATCTTCATTAAGTAACTAGCTAATGCAGTTATTGGTTTCACGCCGTTTATTGTTAAGATGAAGCTTGGTGTTTTCCTTGGTATTGGTGTTTTATAGCAGACTCTTTTTGCAATATTCCTTACTGCGTTTAAATTCACCAACCCATCCAAGGCAAGGAAAACCACAAACAAGACTTGACCGTTGTCAGGATAAGTAGGCGATACTGTACTTTGCTCTATTCGATAAGTGGTTACTGAGCCTTGCAATTAACCTTTTTTCTGCCAGTTAAACCCACATTGCAGTTATGTGGTATGTAGTGTGATTTTTACCTTGAGTTTGTTTTGTAATTCTTTATCCTGGAGGAACATTCTTCTAAAGATTGCTATGGGGATGTCTGGGGCGATTAATTTATCACCTATTATGTCTGGGTTTTGGCTTTCCACCACACGCCGATCCTGATGGAGAATATAGATGTTGAAGTACATACCTAACCTGGCAAGTAACTTGTCAATGGACTTTATACCTGTGGGTTTTATGTAGAAGCGTACGTATATGGTGATTCTTTGAGGGTCCACTGGGGCAGTTTCGGTTTTCATGGTTGTTTGTGGTGTTTATTTTTCGTTGGTGGTTAATCCCTGGTTAGATTTATAAAATTTATAAAACTAGCCTTAATACCTTTAATTGGTTACCCTGGGGTCCCGAGATCCGTAGGGCGAGGAACCGCGGGTGACCGTTGGGGAGCTACTGCGGTGAGCGGCCCCAGGGAGACCGTTGAGAGGTAGATGGCGGGGAGCCCATGAAGGGCTAGGAACCGCCACCTACTGAGAAACGGCAAAGAATGCGAGGACTCTCATGTTTTCCGAGATATGGTTTTGCCATAGGTTGGGGTAAATGAACTCTATGTAGGTGCCGGCCTTTTGGGGATCAACGTCTAGCCTCACCTAGGCCTAT